>Ga0068714_10001946_pt1 | contig 28020 bp, 14 predicted proteins | sample MTBNYHSulfiMetaG_FD_62988 | JGI IMG/M metagenome (GOLD analysis project Ga0068714, IMG submission 62988) | Enrichment culture microbial communities from rom New York Harbor, USA that are MTBE-degrading - MTBE-NYH (New York Harbor Sulfidogenic)... | ecosystem: Environmental > Aquatic > Marine >... | reverse complement strand
GTCTTTATGAAGACCGTCATCGAAAAATTCTTCAAAAGCCTCGAGATAGGCGAGTCCGCGAGCCACGAAGGGCTCACGGCATTCCCGGTGTTCTCTTCCATACCTTGCGATTTGCCCCACATTACGCTCAACGAAGCCTTCAGGAACGACAGTATAGAGATCCGGGAGCTCACCCAGGGCGGCACTGTGCCGGAACTGCTGGTCGTTAACAAGGGGGACGAGAACATACTCATACTCGACGGCGAGGAACTCCAGGGGGCAAAGCAGAACAGGGTCCTCAACATCACTGTCCTGATAGCCGCGAATGCCAAAGTGGTGGTTCCCGTCAGCTGCACCGAAAGGGGAAGGTGGCACTACACGTCCAGCGTCTTCGCCGACTCGGGTACCATGGCTGCCAGGTCGGTAAGGTTCTCGAAGAACCGCTCCGTGGGGGAGAACATCCGGTCCGACAGCTCCTTCAGGTCAGACCAGATGGAGGTTTGGGACCATATTGACGAACTGACCATGAAATCCCGCACACGTTCGCGCACCTGCGCCATGAGGGATGTATTCCAGGAAATGGAAAGTAAGATGGATTCCTTCAGTTCTTCACTTCCATTGCGCGATGGACAGCGCGGGGTGATCTTCTTCTGGGGAGGAGACCCTGCAGGCTTTGAGTACGTTGCCAAGGCCGGATCGTTCAGGGAACTCTACCCGAGGATCCTTAAGAGCTATGCCGTGGAGATCGCTGCAGGCAAAATTCCTGCAAGGGGCGAGGCCGGGGTGGAGCAGGCCCGGGAATTCCTGGGCAGGGCTTCTATGGCAGGGGTGTCCGTCAAGGAATCCGCAGGCAGGGGGGAAGACGTCCGTTTCGCCGGTAAGGGACTCATTGGCTCAGCGCTGGTCCACAATGGCGAGATCCTTCACGCGGTTTTCTTCCCCGATGAAAAAGAAGTCAGGCGAGGCATTAACAGGAGGCCCGTCAGGTAGTCTTGCGGCTCCCCGTGGTCAGGATAGCCCGTTATCGAGACTGGGAAATAACGATTCCTGGTGTATTTTGTGGGGCCGGATCCTTCCGGGTTTTTCGGGCTGCTGATATCGCCAGGAAAGCCCTGATCATCCTGACCGGCCCCTCGATATCTGCCTGGAATTCCGCGACCCCTTCGATCTGCCCGGATACTAAGGGGCGGGATTACTTCCCCGCCCCCCTTTAAGTTTTTCTTGCGCTTCTCGATCCCCGAGTCAAGAGTCATGTCTTCTTATCACAGGATCCACAAAAGTTGGCTGTCATCTCGAATCCGCCGGCTGGCGGATGAGAGATCTGTATTTGAACTTTCGATCCCATCCTGTCCACCTTGTCCCGGCATAGTCCCGGGGTGCACTAACGAGGGTAGCGGTTCAATGAGGGCACCTCGTCTGTGGATAATGGTAGTTCCGGTCTGTCCTGATGCTCGGGTCAAGGAACCAAAACAAGAACATGGTATCCGCAGATGAACGCAGATTTTCGCAGATAAAACCTGTTTATTTGTTGGAACCTATCTGTGACCATCTGTGATATACCCTGTCGCTTTGCTTGGGGCACTCGTCTGTGGGTGACGGGCTTGGTTATCGTTTATTGGTTACAAATCTTTTGTATTGTAACTGCCTAGTACCAAAATTGATGAGCAATCCTTTACCACAATCAGATGCTTTAAGATAATTGAGAACCTGGGCTTCCTCATTTCCAGATAGGTTTTGCAAGGCTTTCAACTCCACCACAACAGAACCGAAACAAACAAAATCAGCCTTATAGTGTGCATTTAGAAGTAAGCCTTTGTAATAAACCGGGAACTCCTTCTCTCGCTCAAAAGGGATATTCTGATTTTTCAATTCAACTTCAAGGGCATCCTGGTAGACAGCCTCAAGAAATCCATGACCCAATTCATTATGAACGGACATTGCCGCACCCAGGATTTTATAGGTTTCCGGATCTGTATTTTCTGATTTGTCCTTTTTGCGGGAGTTAGACAGATTTTCTGAAATGTATTTTTTTAGGCTCACATCCTTTCTGAAATAGGTAGGTTGGGTTCCTCGTTTTGGTTTTTCAAGCGAGTCCATTGAAGTGACGATCTCCTTTCGGAAAAGATGGGAAAACTAATTCCTTTATCCTCAGACAAGGTGCCTTAGCCGGCACGCTGCTGGCGTAGGGTATGAACGCAGATTTTCGCAGATAAAACCTCGTTTGTTTTATTACAAAAGAACTCATCTGTGGTCATCTGTGATATACCCTGTCGCTTCGCTTGGGGCACTCGTCTGTGGATGGAAACGGTCCTGGTGGTTCTTTTATTAGACCAGAACCCTGAACCAGAATCCTTTATCCGCAGATTACACAGATTAGCGCAGATAAAATCTTAATCGTTTTTGCAAAAGAACCTATCTGTGACCATCTGTGTCTATCTGTGGATAGATGATCGTGGTTGTCCTTATCTTTGAGAAAAACCTGAACCAGAATTCCATATCGGCAGACAAGGTGCCTTAGCCGGCACGCTGCTGGCTTAGAGTATTACGCAGATTTACGCAGATAAGAGCTTAATTTTTTTTACAAAAAGAATCCATCTGTGACCATCTGTGCCATACCCTGTCGCTTTGCTTGGGGCACCTCGTCTGTGGATAAACAGGTTGAAGTTTCGTCTTTGAACTTTCAACTGTTCTATCCTTCCCCTGCCTCCTGCCCCTTCAGGAACGGAACCCTCACGTACAGCTTCAACACGTACCATTTCAGACCCCGTTCGAAGACTCTTCCCTCCCTTGAGTACCTGTGCCGCACGAAACTTCCCGTAATGCGCGATAACTCCCTTTCCCGATCCGGGAACCTTGCTCGGAGCCTTTCCAGGTACTCGTAGGCTGTTTCGTCGGCCTTTCTTGGCTTCCCCTTGTGCTTCCCCCAGAAGAGCAGGAAACCGTAGGCCCGTTCTGCTGTAATAGGCAAGGGCAAAAAGATGGCAGCCATCAGTACCAGGCGCTTCAGCGTCCGGTACAGGGCCGCCAGGAAACTCCTGAAAGAAGGTCTTTTCCATACTTCGCCGGATGCAGTGCCCGTCCTTTTATGAAGCAGGAAGCGCACCAGAAGCCACAGCATGTAAAGCACCCCCAGAACGGCGAGCACTGCGACTATGATCGCCATGCCCAATATCAGGTACTTTTCCAGAAGACCCGCTTCCCCGGCGGGCATCAGTTCCTCTTCCGTGACGGAAGGCCCCCCGCCCGATACTGTCGGCGCCTGGCGACGCGGTATCAATCTCATGAACCTGAAGATCATCAAAAGTACCGCTCCGAGTCCCTGGAGAAGCAGCCCGAAAAAGGGCTTGCTGAACTCGATAACCGACTCTGCCGGCTGTTCCAGCACCGAAAGGATATCGGAATTCCCTATCAGCCACACCGGCACAAGAAGGACCGCAAGAGCCAGAAGGGAACGTCTGGAGCCCTGTCCCGAACCCTCTCTCCGGGATCCGAAAAAGAGCATGAATACGTTGGACAGGATGGCCAAAAACAAAAGCGCATGTACCCCGGGAAGGGGAACCTCGAAGGACGAGGCCAGGAGCAGCATCAGGAAAAGGGCCGCAACGTTTATGTCAAAAAGCCCGTACCGTGGGGGATCCTTTGTCCAGGAAAGGAATACTGCCCGGCCGCCTGCTGCCAGCAACAGAACCCAGGTGGCCAAAAACCCCGCCATGGATGCAGGGCTCCCGGAAGTGGACACAAGGGTTAACGGGTTTCGTCCCAAACGGAGGCTGACCCAGAAAACGGCAACGTTGGCGAGAGCTATAGTGAAGTACCTGAAGTTGCCGCGTTTCATGGCCAGGTTTACTGCTGCCACAGACGAACCGATGGTCAGAAATGACCATGGGTCCACGAACCCCGTCACCTCGAAGCCTGAGACGGCAAACAGGTAGAACAGGCAATAATTCAGCGACTCGCTGGTGACCAGGAACAGCCGGAACAGTATGCTTGCCAAAACAGCATCACCTCAGGCTCTTTCCATCTCGACACTGACCCCGTCCCCGGACGGGGCCCCGGCGGAGTTATCGGCGCGGATCGATATGATCGTTGTCCCCCAGGGCATCAGCCTCTTCTCCTGGCTCACAAACTCGCCGTAAGGAAGCGCGACCGGCAGCTTCGCCCTGGCCAGAGCCTCCAGGGCGAGCCGCACCTGGGATGGGCCGGATCCTGCGGGTATCGAAACCGGACCCGATCTTCCGCACTGGGACACGTTGGATATGAGGCCGAAGGGAATTTTTTTCCGTTCGGCCCACACTGTCAGGGTTGCAGCCACGGAGAGGGCCTTCTCCATGGAGGGGGAGTGCTTTGAGAAGCTGTCACCGTCCAGGGTGACGCATAACCTCAGGTCCGCCGTGTGCTCAAGGACCTTGGCCAGAAGCTTTCCATGCCGGGCGCTGGCTTTCCAGTGTATCCGCCGTGCCGGGATGTCAGGCGTGTAGTCCCTCAGGCTCGAAACCCGGGTGGGATCTGGCATGAAGGGCCTGTCGGACCTTGTATCGCCCATCAGGAAGTGTTGCGCCAGGTCGCGATCCTCCATGTCCAGCAGCGCCGGGTAAACCAGGATCTCCATGGCCTCGCCGAAGCGTCTCTCCCTGTGGAAGAGTCCCAGGAGATCCTTCGAATTGACCCTGCCAGGGGGGATCTCGTAGCAGCCGCGCGACATACCGGTGATACGGAAGCTCAACAGGTTCTCGGCATATTTCCCCAGGAAGACCACGCGTCGGGCGCCGGGGTCTCCATCCTCCTGTTCAGAAGAGGTCACATTCAGTCCTTCGGGGAATGGTTGCCAGACCTCAAGGGAAACAGGGAGCCTTTTATCGTTTTGGATGCGGACCGAAAACGAGGCAACATCTCCCGGGAAAAGCCTCACCGGGTGAGTCTCGCGGTTTGTTCCCAGCCTGTGGAGCCCGTAGTCGGCCCAGAGGCTGCAGCTGACGAGGATCATCAGGATGGCGATCAGGAAGGAGGCCGGCAGGTAAAGCCCCCTGGCCAGAAGTAAAACCACGCCCACTGCGGCAAAGATCCTGACCCCCAATAGGGTGTAAAGGGAAGTGACCAGCGGAACTTCCCTCATAGGCTACTCCCAGCCATCCTCGACGGGAACGGGCACCTGGGAGAGGATCTCTGTCACCACGGCGCGGCCGGTATTCCCCCGGTAGCGTTCCTCGCGGTGCAGCAGAAGCCGGTGCGCCAGAACGTATGGAGCGAGGTACTTCACGTCGTCGGGGATCACGTAGGACCTTCCGCTGATGAACGCCAGGGCCTTCGAAGTCTTGAACAGCGCCAGAGACCCCCTCGGGCTTGCCCCCAGTTCCACGGCTGAATGTTCCCGGGATGCCCGGGTCAGGCCTATCATGTATGTGGTAAGCGACGGGTGGACGAACACTTCCGCCGCTTCGTCCTGCCATGACAGTATGTCCTCCCCGGAAACCACGCTTTCTATTCCCGAAAGGGCCGTATTCTTTCCGTGGGTCAGGATGATCTCTTCTTCCTCGCCGGCGGTGGGGTACCCCATGTCGACTTTCAGAAGGAAACGGTCCAGCTGTGCCTCGGGCAGGGGAAATGTCCCCTCCATCTCGATGGGGTTCTGGGTGGCCATAACCATGAATGGAGAAGGCAAAGGAAATGTCTGGCCGTCCACCGTGGCTTGCCTTTCTTCCATGGCCTCCAGCAGGCTTGACTGGGTGCGCGGTACGGCCCTGTTGATCTCGTCCACCAAAAGAATATTAGTCATCAGGGGGCCAGGGCGGAAGGTGAAAGCCCCGTCCTTTTTGTCGTAGGTGAAAAAGCCCGTCACATCCGTGGGCATAAGGTCGGGCGTGCACTGCAGCCGCCGGAACCCCATGCTGCACGATGCGGCGATGACCCTGGCCATCAGGGTCTTCCCCACTCCGGGGACGTCCTCGATAAGGATATGCCCCCTGGCAATCAGCCCCACCAGCATGAGGTCCAGCACTTTCCCCTTGCCGATGACCACTTTCGACACGTTCCCCTTCAACCGCGACAACTGGCTTGACATGACCATACCTCCATAACAAGTCTGCGAAGAGCGTTTAATATCCTTAATATGCTTCCAATTGACCTTGATTATAACAATTAGCATCTGGATCTGAACTTCACCGTCCCGTTTCCCCTTTGAACTTTGAACTTGATAACTTTGAACTGGTTTTGCCTTTCCTGTTGCCTGAAGCCTGCTGCCTGGTCACCTGTATTTCCAGTCACGTGTCACTCCCTTGTTCCACACCCTTGTCACTCATCCCATTGACCATTTCCGCCATTGAACTATAATGTCATGTGGGAAAATCCCACCAGGGTGGTGAAAAAGAATGTCTGCTATCTCTTTGAAAGTGGATGAAAAGGGTCGGGTAACGCTGCCAAACAAGCTCCGGAAGAACCTCGACATCAGACCGGGCGATACGCTTTTCCTGCAGGAGCAGGTTGAATGCTTTGTCCTGAAAAAAGCGGTCAACCCTTTTGATGCTCTGGTGTTAGATGCTTTAAGAGAGCGTAATGAGGGCAAGACCGTTGGCCTTGAAGATGCTGCTCATGAACTTGGGGTAGACCTTGAATAAGGGCAATGATCAGAAATATTCCATAGAATTTTCAACGGGTGCCGTGAAGGACCTTAAATCCAAGGCCTGCAAACCCCATCTTAACGAGATCTTTGAAGAGATCCAGGTTCTTGGAACAGAACCCCTTGCAGGTGATCTCCTTGAAGGCTCACTTGCGAAAGTCCGGTCCCTTCACTTTTCCCTAAAAGGCAGCGGTCAATGGCGCGTAGCCTACTATGTCATGACCGAGGAGAAGGTTTGCCTTATCCTCCTTGTTGCCACAAGAGAGAACTTTTACGAAAAGGCTAACTCAAGATACAGGTCCATCAAGAAATCCTTGAAATAAACACAAACGCCCTCCGTCACATTTCCTCTTTGAACTTTGAACTTGACAACTTTGAACTGGTTTTGCCTTCCCTGCCTCCTGGTTTAGCGCCCCGTAGGCCGAAGGCCGGAGGTGCCCCGAGCCGCGGCCTCACGCGGCGAAAGGGTATGTAGCCTGCCGCCTGTAGCCTTGCTCTTCCTGGTTCCCTGCCCTTCCTGAGGGTTTATACTTTAACCATGTATAAAGACGATACGATCTATTACCCCCAGGACGAAATGAACACGGTATTGATCCCGGTCACGTCGGGGTGCTCCTGGAACAAGTGTGCCTTCTGTTCAATGTACAAGGACATCAAGTACTCAGAGGTGCCTTTTCCGGACATAGAAGCGGAACTCCGAAGCGGCTACACCTACACCGAAAAGGTCTTCCTCACCGGTGCCGACCCCATGTCCATAGGGTACGAAAAAATGAAACGGATCCTGGACGCCATACGTCATTACCTACCGTATTGTGCCCGGGTCGCCTCTTATGCCTCCATAAGGTCCATTTCCGGTTATACCGTTGAGGAGCTCTCCACCCTGCACGATGCCGGGCTCAGGCTGCTCTACATTGGCTTCGAGACCGGCAGGGACGATATCCTGCAACTCATGGCCAAGGGCCATTTTGTGTCACAGGCCGTCGAACAGGCCCATAAACTCAACAAGGCCAGGGTGCCTTTCAACACCGTTGTCATGTACGGTATTGCCGGAGAAGGGGAGTCTGAAAAAAACGCTATAGCGACTGCCGAAATGATAAACCGGTTCCAGACCGCAAGGATCATCACGATGAACCTGGTTGTCTTTTACGGTACTGAGCTGGACAGCATGGTCAAAAGGGGGGATTTTGTACCCGCGGACTCTGGGGAACGGCTGATGGAGATAAAAACGCTGCTTGAAAACCTCGATCCCCGTCAGCCCACGGAATTTGACACTACGCACCCCGCGAACATGATCAAGATCCAGGGCACCCTGCCCCGGGACAAAGAAAGATTGATCAGGGAAGTAACCCGGCACCTTGACCTGGCGTGAGGTTCTTAGTCCAGCATCCACATTTGGCGTTTTTCAGGTTCTTTTACCACGGAGGACACAGACGAAGCACCTCGTTGGACCACCTTGGTAGGCTTCGCTCTGCCCTAGCTGGGGGAGCGACAGGGTAGGAGTGCAGAAGAGAGGAAACCGTAGATCTATTTGACTTCAAAACGGACCTTAGTAACGAATCACGAGTTCCGCGTCACGGTTTTTAGTCTGTCATCTCGAATCCGCCGGCTGGCGGATGAGAGATCTATGTTTGAACTTTCGATTCACGACTCACAAAGTGCCCCAGGCAAAGCGACAGGGTATGGCACAGATGGCCACAGATAGGTTCTTTTGAAAATAATAATCAAGGTTTTATCTGCGAAAATCTGCGTTCATACCCTACGCCTGCAGCATGCAGGCCAGGGCACCTGGTCTGCGGATAACGAAATTGGATGAGTTCTACTTCCTTCCAGCCAGATCCACCAAGCTGCATGAAGAAAATGCCGTTTTATTTATCGAAAAGTATCCGGAGCGTTACTGTGTATTTCTCGAATGTTCCCGCCTTCGGGCATGGATGCGACTTTCACGAATCAATATCAAAATGTAGACGGAAATTTCCCCCCATTTGCATGTACTCCCCAGTCAAACCTCTCTAATAATAAGCATGCAGCTATTTAGCAGGAAATAGAAAAACAGGCAAACAAGTCAAGCGTGAAATAACCTGTTTGCAGGTCGTCCTCTCATCGCGGCAAGTGAAAGAAGCGAAAAATCGGGTAGCGTGCCAGGGAGGTCGATCGCGGATCTTTTGCCGGTTTCGGAAAGAGTGAAGGGCTGAACGAACCCTGACGGGTATTGTGTTAAAATGAAATTTTAAACAGATGCATTGGTTTCTCGTGGAGGGGAATAGATGAAAACAGGAATCCTCATTGCTTACTTCCAGGAAAAAAATGAAGCTCGCGAAGCCTACAGAAAATTGCAGATGACGAGATACTATCGATCCGTATTGCTTAGCAAAAGCGAGGATAATGAGGTCCGGCAATGGGATTCATTCAATTTGCGCTGGATCTGGCATATATTCCTGTCGTTTATCCTGTTGGGAAGTATAACGGAGTCTATTTGGCTGGTCCTTCGATCGGCGGGACCAACTCCCGGTTGGTCCGCGATCACCTTTATCCCCGGCCTGGCGGGCGGATTCCTCGGGGCACTGCTCGGCGCGGCATGGTTTAGGCGGTCCAGGTTCGGCGTCGACAGGAAATTGATCAGGGACCATTTGCGCTGGCTCGTGCCAGGAGAATCCATCTTGATACTTCAAGGGCCGATCCAGACATTGCCGGTCCCGATGGCTGCCCTGTCGGAAAATTGCGAGATACCCCCCGCTGTTTTTGTTCTGCATCCCAAAAGTAAAGGCCTATTCGGGGAAGATTGGGATAGCCTTACTCCGCTCGATACTGCGCGGATGCGGGAGCATGCACTGTACCTGGCGGCCGAGCATCAGGTGGACAGAAAACCTGTTCGGAGAACCGGGTTGCTAAAACGGCTCGAGCGGAGCCGCGGGTGGATCCAGCAGATCTGTCTTGGTCTCACCGAAGCTAGTCGTATGGAGCAAAGTCTTTCCCCCATTGCTGAGTGGCTCCTGGACAACGAATATATCCTCGAAAGTAATGCCCGCGATGTTCTTTTGAACCTGCCCCCGCGGTTTTATCGACAATTGCCTGTGCTTGCGAACGAACCGGATCGAGGTGTTCCTCGCATCTATGGTCTGGTGCGGGAACTCGTAGTCCATTCAGATCTTCGCGTGGATAGGGAAAACATAATGGAGTTCATCGAATCCTATCAATCTGCTGAAACTTTATCGATCGGTGAACTCTGGGCTGTTCCGCAGATGCTTCGTGCAGCGATCATAGAAGGTATCCGGCAACTCGCCGGGCGTGCCCTGACCGAGTTGCGCGAGCGCGAGATAGCTAATTTCTGGATGAACCGTCTCGTTACGGCCAACCAACTGGGTCCCAACCGGCTCTTTTCGATGGTGGCGGATCTGATCGAAAGCCAGCCCGCTCCGAGTCCGTCTTTTGCCGTGCAGCTGTTTGATCTCCTGTATGATAAAGGCTCGGCGCTGGTTCCGGTGCAAGGCTGGTTGGAGCGCACGTTTCAGAAACCCATGAACGATCTTATGGAACGGGAGAAAAACCGTCAGACAAAGGATCAAATATCCATCGGAAATGCCTTTGGCAGCTTGCGTCAGCTTGCCCTGATCGATTGGAAGGAATGCTTCGAGGGGCTCAGTCGGGTGGAACGGACGCTGCGCCAGGATCCGGCCGGCATATATACCGAAATGGATTTCGCAACACGAGACCGTTATCGTCGGGCGGTTGAGGATTTGCATCGAGGATCAGACCTCTCTGAGGTTCAAGTTGCTCAACGCGCCATAGAGATGGCTTCCCAATATGCGCGGCATCAGGAGAATGATGAACGAACGATCCATGTCGGGACCTATCTTGTCGGCGAAAAAAGAGGAGAACTGGCCCGACTGACAGGATGTCGCGAGACGCTCCGTTTCCGGATCTTGCACTGGGTTTATAGTAATCATACGGCGGGTTACCTCCTTGGGATCGGTTTCTTCTCCACCGTATTCCTCTCTCTGGGTCTTTTCCCCTTACTGTCCGGTAAAGCGACCTGGATCCTGTTTTTGATCGCCTTTTTTTTGCTCGTGCCTGTCAGTCAATTGGCCCTAGAGATCATGAACTACCTTGTGATGAGGCTTTTGCCGCCGCGCACTCTGCCTAAGATGGATTTCAGGGTCTCCGGTATTCCCGATGCCTGCCGGACACTGGTCGTAGTGCCGATGATGCTGGCAGGCGAAGATGAGATCAAGGCCGAGGCCGAAAAGATCGAGATCCGTTATCTCGCCAACAAAGAGACCAACCTCTTCTTTGCCCTTTACTCGGATTATGCCGATTCCACGCAACAACATTGCGAATCGGACGCGGCCTTGCTGCAAACTGCCAGGGAGTCCATCGAAGCCCTCAATCGACGCCATGGCGAAGAGCGGTTTTTTTTGCTTCACCGGGAGCGTAAATGGAGTGGATCAGAGCAGGCATTTATCGGGTGGGAACGCAAACGGGGAAAGCTTGAAGAGCTCAATGACCTGATAGTTGGCAAGCGCCCCAAAGACGCCGAGCGCCTGGTTTGCGTTGGAGATCCGGAACGCCTTGCCAGCGTAAGGTTTGTAATTACCCTGGACAGCGACACTCAATTGCCGCATGATACTGCCCGAAGGATGATCGAGACTCTGGCCCATCCGCTTAACCAGCCGCGCTTCGACAGTGCAGGGAAGGTAATGGCCGGTTCCTACACCATCATTCAACCCCTTGTTACCCCTTCCCTTCCAAGCGCAAGCGGTTCACCGTTCAGCCGGCTATTTTCGGATCCAGTTGGCATAGACCCATATAACAATGCTGTTTCCGACGCTTATCAGGACCTGGCGGGTGAAGCATCCTATCAAGGCAAGGGTATTTATGACGTACGCGCCTTCAGCCGGGTGCTTTCCGGTCGCTTCCCGGAATCCAGGATCCTCAGCCATGATCTGATCGAAGGCGCTTACGTCAGGGTGGGGTTGGCCAGCGATATCGAGCTGTACGACGAGTTCCCCCAGGATTATCTGAGCTACGTCAAACGGCAGCACCGCTGGATCCGGGGAGACTGGCAGATAGCCGGCTGGATCTTGCCGCGCGTTCCCAAGGCGGGCGGAGGAAGTGCACCAAATCCACTCTCCTGGTTTGATCGCTGGAAGGTATTCGATAACCTGCGCCGCAGCCTGCTGCCTGCAAGCAGCATGGGTTTGCTGCTTGTTTCATGGCTGGTTTCCCCGCAGGCCGGGTGGATCGCCACCGTTGTGGTCGCCACGCAGCTGTTCTTCCACTCTCTGGTGCAGCCGTTCACCTGGGCGACCACTGGTAAGGGTGTCAAGGGAGTCTCCGTTGCCAGGATAGGACATGATCTGCTGCGAGTTCTGGCCGAAGCAGCGCTGCTGCCTTATCAGGCATGGCTGACTCTGAATGCCGTCGCTCGAGTCTTCTATCGAAGATTTATCTCACACAGACTTATGCTTGAGTGGACTTCAGACAAGATCGTACGTGGAAGAGATCAGACCAGGGTTCCAGTGTTCCTGCTTTCCATGTCTCTTGTCAGCCTGTTCAGTATCATTGCCGGATGGGTTGTCTTGAGATTTCAATCGAGAAGCCTCTTGCTGGCCGGTCCATGGCTCACGCTCTGGTTCCTGTCGGTGGCGGTCGGCATGATCCTTACCCGCCGGCCGATGGTAGTACAGCCCATAAACATGCTTTCCGAAAATGACAGGCTCTTCCTGCGAAATATTGCCCGGCGAACCTGGCGCTATTTTCGGGATTTCGTGAATGAAGAAAGCTCATGGCTGGCGCCCGACAACTATCAGGTCTCCCATAAGAATCAGCTAGCCATGCGGACCAGCCCGACCAATATCGGTCTCCATCTTGTAAGCATTCTGAGCGCTCATGATTTCGGTTATGTAACCGTAGATGAAGTCGCGCAAATGCTGACAAAGACAATGGGAACGATCGGGAAGCTCAAGCGTCATGAAGGCCATCTGTTCAATTGGTACGATATTCAGACTCTGGAGCCGCTCAAGCCGCACTATGTCTCCACCGTGGATAGCGGCAATATGCTCGGCGCTTTGTGGGCGCTGGATCAGGGGCTTGAATCTCTGATCCGGGAGCCGCTGTTTGACGGGAAAGCTTTTACTGGTCTGCGAGATACCGGGGAGATCCTGCGACAAACCGTCCGTGGGACGAAGTATTCCGGTATGGTAAAGCACGGACTGGATGAACTGATGAACACCTGGGGATCTCCTCCGGAAAGCTCCCGGGACGCTCTTTACCTTCTCCGGCGGACAGAGCGCGGCGTCAGTGAGCTGGTCGAAGAGGTGAGTGGTGTTTCTTCGGGTTTGGAAAGCGAGGCGTATTGGGTCGGGCAGATACAGGGTCAATGTGCGGCCTGGCTGAGCATTGCAGACAGGTATCTTGAATGGATCGAGATCCTGGCAGAGAAGACCGAAAAAGAACTGACAGAACTGATCCCGGATGCAATACCGTCTTTTCGCCAGGTAATGAATTCTGTGCCTTCAATGAAGGATCTCGCTGACGGCAACGTATCCTGCATAGCGTCCCTGGAGGCGATCCGAAAGAGTTCTTTAAAGGGAAAGGGCCATATCGGGAGCGAAATGACTAATTGGATCGACCGCGTGACAGAAGCTTTCGATCGATCAAAATGGCTTGCCGGTGAAACGCTGGCCGTGATCGAGCAGATCTCTCATTCCTGCCGTGAACTCTCCGCTTCTGTCAACATGGGTTTCCTTTACAACGCCGAACGCCGCCTCTTTTCTGTTGGATTCAATGCTTCGGAAGGGCGCCTGGACCGTGCGTATTATGACCTTCTTGCGAGTGAAGTGCGCCTGGGAAGTTTCGTCGCCATCGCACGGGGGGATATCCCTCCCATGCATTGGTTTGCCATGAGTCGTCCCTATGGCTCCATCGGCCGACGTCGGGTGCTGCTCAGTTGGGCCGGAACGATGTTCGAATACCTTATGCCTTTGCTTTTCCAGAACTCCTACGGTAATTCCTTGTTGGGCAAAGCCGCGGAAGAAGCCGTGGAGATCCAGATAGCCTATGGGAAAAAGAACGGGACGCCGTGGGGGATCTCGGAGTGCGCTTTCGGGGACCTGGATCATAACAAAACTTATCAGTATTTTGCGTTCGGAGTGCCGGAACTGGGGCTCAATCGTGCCTCTGCGGAAAAGCTCGTCGTAGCGCCTTACGCTACCTTTCTGGCTATCGAGATCGCGCCGCAAAAGGCCGTGCAGAATCTGAGACGGCTGGATGAACTGAAATTATTGAGCGATTACGGCTATTACGAAGCTCTGGATTACAGCCGTCAGCCAAACCGCGATGGTGAGCCCGGGGTGGTTGTGCGAGCTTATATGGCCCATCACCAGGGCATGAGTTTCCTGGCGCTGGGTAATTTGCTGCATGACGGCAGCCTGCGCCGCCATTTTTACTCCGACCCGCGAGTACGCACATTTGAACCATTGCTGCAGGAACGCATTCCGGACCTTCCTCCGCTGCACCACATAGCGACGCGCGAACGGATCACTTCGGTGTCGGCCATCGGGGAAGTTGAGCCTGCGGTCAGGCAGTTCGAAACACCCCACACGATAACACCCAAGACCCAATTGCTGAGCAACGGTCAATATGGACTCATGGTGACGGGGGCAGGCGGCGGCTACAGTCGCTGGGGCGGCATTGACATCACGCGCTGGAGATCGGATCCGACCCGTGATCCGTTTGGAACCTTCTGCTACATCCAGGATGTCGATTCGAAACTTTTGTGGTGCAGCGGCTATCATCCGACCGGCGGAAAGGTAGAGCGGTATGACGTCAGCTTCACATTGGACCGTGCAAGGTTCAGGCGCCTCGACAATGACATCGAGAGTGACACCGAGATCATCGTCGCGCCGGAGGACGATGTGGAGATCCGGCGTATGACGATCACAAACCGATCCTCCCGTACCCGCAGGCTGGAGCTGACGAGTTATGTCGAACTGGCTCTCGCGCCGCACAATGCTGACCGGCAGCACCCGGTGTTCAACAAAATGTTTATCCAGACCGAGGTTCTGCCAGAGCAGCATGCTCTTCTTGCCTGGCGCAGGCTCCGAAGCGGTAGCGAGCCCTCCCTCTTTGTCGCGCACCGGTTTACGCTGGAGAAGTCCTCCAATGGATCCGCCGATGAAGCCCTGCGCTTTGAAACCGACCGGAGCCGTTTTATCGGCCGAAACCGGACGCTGGCCGATCCCATGGGTGCCATGCAGGAGCCTGGCAACAGCCAGGGATTTGTCCTTGATCCCATTCTCAGCCTGCGCCGGGGCCTTACCCTGGTTCCCGGCCAGAGAGTCCAGGTTTCACTGATCCTGGCCGCCGGTCGGGACCGCGAACAGGTTATAGCCCTGTTGAACAAATACGGTGATCCTCATGCGATCGACCGGGCAATGGATTTTGTCTGGGCATCGGCACTTCTTGAACTGCGCCTGCTGCGCATCCAGCCCGACGACGCACGCCTTTTCCAGCAGCTGGCGGGGTACTTGATCTATCCCGATCCCTTCCTTCGTTCAAGTGCGGAACGCATTGCCGAAAACCATAAGGGGCAGGCTGGATTATGGACATACGGCATATCAGGAGACTTGCCCGTGGCTCTGGTTTCCATCAGTGAATCACAGGATCTGGGCCTGATACAAAAAATGCTTCAAGCGCACACTTATTGGCGTCTGCACGGACTTGTGGTCGACCTGGTGATCCTGAACGATGAGGCTATCGGCTATTTGCAGCCGCTGAGAGAAGAACTTGAACATCTCATCCGGTCGAATTCGGCCAATACGGGGGTAGACCGCCCCGGTGGAGTTTATCTGCGCAGCACGGAAATGATCCCGGCGGAAGATCTTACGCTGTTGCAGGCCGTGGCAAATGTGGTGATGGTAGCTGCATACGGTTCCCTGCCCAAACAATTGGGAACGCTGGTAAGAAATGGACCCGATTCGTCTAAACCCGTGGTCAGAAAACGTCACCCCCGGGACATCTCGGCGGCGCTGCCCTTCATGGATCTTCTATTCTTTAACAGTCTGGGCGGTTTCACTCCTGATGGGCGCGAATACGCGATATACCTCGGCCCAGGCATAAACACACCCGCGCCCTGGGTCAACGTCATCTCGAACCAGACCTTCGGAACGCTGATCAGCGAAACCGGGGCCGGTTTTACCTGGCAGGGTAACAGCCAGCGCAATCGCCTTACCCAATGGTCGAATGACCCGGTGATGGATCCTTCGGCCGAAGCGATCTATATAAGGGATGAGGAAACGGGGGTTTACTGGACACCCACCGCATCGCCTATTCGTGAAGAAACAGCTTACAGGGCAAGGCATGGGGCAGGTTACACCGTATTCGAGCACAACAGTCACGGCATTGAGCAGGAACTGACTGTCTTCGTCCCCTTGAACAAGCAGGGAGGAGATCCAGTCAAGCTGCAGCGGCTGGTCTTACACAACGACACCGGCAGACTGCGAAAGTTGTCGCTGACATATTTCGTTGAATGGACGCTTGGCGAGGATCGCGAATCTTCCCGGATGCATATTGTGACAAGCTGGGATAATGAGGTCAAGGCAATGATCGCTCGAAATCGTTACAACCCGGACTACAGCGACTGGGTAGCCTTCGCGGCAATGAGCCTGCTCCCCGCGTCTTACACTGGCGACCGTAAGGACTTCCTGGGCCGGAACCGATCGTTGCGCGATCCGGAGGGTATGGAATACACCGACCTTTCACGTCGAACAGGAGCCGCACTGGATCCGTGCGCCGCGTTGCGGGTCAATATCGATCTTGATCCGGGCGAACGGAGGGAGATCACCTTCATGCTGGGCCAGGCGTCATCGCCCTCGCGGGCCCACGACATAATTGCTGCCTATCGGGATGATCTGGCGCTGGAGACAGCGCTCAAACAAACCCGGACCTGGTGGGACGATCTGCTCGGAACGATCCAGGTCCGTTCTCCTGAGCCTGCCGTGGACCTCATGTTAAACCGCTGGCTGCTCTATCAGAACCTGAGCTGTCGGATCTGGGGGCGCTCCGGCTTTTATCAGTCCGGCGGCGCCTTTGGTTTCCGTGATCAGCTGCAGGACGTTATGGCAGTGCTCTATGCAGATCCCCTTTTGGCGCGAGATCACATCCTTCTTGCGGCAAGCCGTCAGTTCAAGGAGGGCGACGTACAGCACTGGTGGCATCCTCCGGGAGGAGGAGGCATCCGCTCGCGGATCTCCGATGATCTTCTGTGGCTTCCATTTGTTGTCGCGCAATACCTGCGGATCACCGCCGATGCGGGTATCTTGAATGAAATTGTCCCCTTCCTGGACGCACCCGTATTGAATGACGATCAGAGTGAGATATTCCAACTGCCGGGAGTTTCTCTCGAAAGTGGAACGCTCTTCGAACACTGCAGGCGAGCGTTGACCCATAGCCAGAATTTTGGAGTTCATGGTCTACCCTTGATGGGGGGCGGAGACTGGAACGATGGAATGAACCTGGTTGGGGCGAGGGGCAGGGGGGAGAGCGTATGGCTTGCGTGGTTCATGGTGGCTGTCATGCAGGAAATGGAAGAGATGTCAGGCCTGATGGACCAGCCCGAACTGGCCCGGTCATATAATCAGGACCGGCGAACGCTGATAGAGAATATCGAAAAATTTGCCTGGGATGGGGATTGGTATCTGCGGGCTACTTTTGACAACGGAACGCCTCTTGGTTCCGCGGCGAATACCGAAGCGCGGATCGATTCCCTGCCGCAATCCTGGGCCTGGCTCAGTGGTGCCGCGGCTGATCCGGCCCGTGCCGAAAAAGCCCTGGATTCGGCCTGGAGCCATCTTGTGCGCAAGGATGAAGGGCTGGTCCTGCTCTTCGAACCCCCATTTGACAGATCGGAACCATCTCCCGGGTATATCAGGGGCTATCCTCCCGGCGTCAGGGAAAATGGCGGCCAGTATACCCACGCCGCCATCTGGCTGGCCATGGCCTTTGCGCATCGCGGAGACGGAACACGAGCGGCTGAGATCCTGCGGATGCTCAACCCGGTAGAACACGCGCACGAACCGGGATCTGTCTGGCGCTATGGGGTCGAACCCTACGCGGTGGCCGCCGATGTCTACCGCCTGCCTGGGCGGATCGGCCAGGGCGGCTGGTCCTGGTATACAGGTTCGGCTGCGTGGATGTACCGTGCCTGGGTGGAGGAGATCCTGGGCCTGAAGTTGCGTGGAGAAACCATGCGGATCACCCCGGTCATCCCCGCCTGGTGGGATGGGTTTCAGGTAAGCTATCGTCATGGAGAAGCGTTGTACGAGATCCAGGTCGAAAACCCGGAACATTGCGAGCTTAGCGTCGCCTGGGTCGAGGTGGACGGCCGACGCATGGAGGATGGGGTTGTACGGCTTGGCCGTGATCCGGTAAAACACCGGGTCTTAGTCCGCATGGGCAAATAGCCCGCAAAGACAACAGAGAAAGGCCCGTTTCTGTAATGTCCGACATTGCAGAAGGCTTCGAACGGCGAACCAATAAGGAATTTATCCATTTCCTCTTTATCTCGAAAGCATACGCTGGGGAGACAAGGTCCCAGCTATATGTTGCATTGGATCAAGGTTACATTACAAATGAACAATTCGATGAACTAAAAAGCCTTGTCCTTGAGGTGAGCCGCATTACCTCTAAACTTGTCTCCTGCCTGGCAAAATCCGGTATGAAGGGGACAAATAGATAATTACATGGAGGTTTTTCTTTGAACTTTGAACTTGAAAACTTTGAACTCGAGGCCTCCGGCCTCGACCCCCAGACTCAAGCGTTCTACTCCGCCAACGCCTCCGCATTGGCAGAACAATACCGCTCCGCCACCGGTGGCATCGAGACCTGGTTCGACGTCGCCTTTCCCAAAGGATCCAGGGTCCTTGACGTGGGCTGTGCCGCAGGCCGTGACGTATCCCTGCTCCTTGAAGGCGGATGGGACGCTTTCGGCGTCGATCCCTGCGCCAAACTCATCCACCAAGGCCTCCGCTTCGAACCATCCCTGGATGGCCGTCTCTTCACAGATGCTCTTCCAGTCCTTTCCACTATCCCCGACAGTTCCTTTGACGGCGTCCTCTGCTCGGCCGTACTCATGCACCTGCCGGAAGAGACCCTCTTCGACGCCGCCTTCGGTCTGCGCCGTGTCCTGAAACCCGGCGGCAGACTCCTGGTCTCTCTCCCCCTAGACAACATGGGCGAACCCCTCACCGGCCGCGACGAAAAAGGGCGCTTCCACAACGGCCTTTCCCCCGAAAAGCTGGAACTGCTCCTTTCCCGCCTGGGCTTCACCTGCCTCGGCAGGGGGGAGAACTCCGATTCCCTGGGGAGAGTGGAGAAGAAGTGGGTGGTGGGGGTGTATGAATTAACTAAAATGTTGCCAGAGTAATATAGAGGAACATTTTCAAGAATAAAAATTAATCCAATAGTGGTATTATAAATAATATGAATACAAAACCTTAGACGGCGGGGTATTCAATGCAAATCCTGGACAATATCAACACTCTTTGGGGCGATGACCTTAAAACAAGCATTCACGGCAAAGCCCGGCTAAGGATCGCGGCTTCCTGTTTTTCGATTTATGCCTACGAGGCCCTGAAAAAGGAACTGGGAAAGATAGAAAGCCTGGAGTTTATCTTTACCGCCCCGACGTTTGTCCCTGAAGAAGTTACGGATCACTTTTCAAAAGAACGAAGGGAATTTTTCATCCCCCGTCAGCAGCGGGAAAAGAGCCTTTACGGCAGCGAATTCGAGATACAGCTCAAGAACAAGCTCACCCAGCGTGCTATTGCAAAAGAGTGCGCTCAATGGATTCGCCGCAAGGCAAGGTTTCGTTCCAATTCATCAGGTGCGCCGATGCAGCAGTTTGCCTGCCTCGACGGCAAGGGGTTGGAAATAGCCTATACTCCTCTTCATGGTTTCACTGCGGTCGATCTCGGCTATCAGCCGGGTAATGCCATGTCCAATTTCATCAACAAAATCGACGAGGCCCCGTTTTCAACTCAGTACATTCAACTATTCGACCAGATCTGGAACGACAACACCAGGTTGCAGGATGTCACCGAGAGCATCTGTGCCCATATTGAATCGGTCTATCAGGAAAACTCTCCCGAGAAAATATATTTCCTGATGCTCTACAACATCTTCAAGGAGTTTCTGGAGAACCTGGACGAAGATGTTCTTCCCAACGACCTTACCGGTTATCAGGACAGTGTCATTTGGAACAAGTTATTCAACTTTCAGCGGGACGCTGCCAATGGAATCATCAACAAGCTCGAAAATTACAACGGCTGTATTCTGGCCGACAGCGTGGGACTTGGAAAAACCTTCACCGCCTTGGCTGTCATAAAATACTACGAACTTCGAAACCGTTCGGTTCTGGTTCTCTGTCCCAAAAAAATTGCCGACAACTGGCTGAACTTTAACCGCAACCTCAAAACCAATATCCTTGCCAAGGACCGGCTGAATTACGATGTCCTCTGCCACACGGATCTTCAGAGGACAAGTGGAGAATCCTTTGGGACTCCGCTGAATCGGGTCAACTGGGGGAATTACGATCTTGTCGTCATAGATGAATCGCATAATTTCCGCAACAACGACGCCTACAAGGATAAGGAAACCCGCTACCGCAAGCTGATGAACTCAGTCATTCGGGACGGGGTAAAAACCAAGGTTCTTATGCTTTCTGCAACCCCGGTCAATAACCGCTTCAACGACCTGAAAAACCAGTTGGCTCTTGCCTACGAAGGAGACTCCAAAAACCTCACCCAAAAACTTCGGACAGAAAAAAGCGTCGAAGAGATATTCAAGCAGGCTCAGAAGGTATTTAACCAGTGGTCCAAACTGCCGCCGGAAAAGCGTACCACCAGAGCCATTCTCGATTCTCTTGATTTCGGCTTCTTTGAGCTGCTGGACAGCGTAACCATTGCACGCTCACGTAAGCATATCGAGACGTTTTACGATACTAAGGATATTGGAAGATTCCCCACGAGGCGAAAACCCCTTTCATTCAGATGCCCCATGACGCTTCAGAAGGATGCCCTCAATTTCAACGAGATATACGCACAACTGTCATTGTTGAAATTGTCCATATACGCGCCGGTAAGTTATATTCTTCCCAGCCGCCTTCAGAAATATGAGGACCTTTACGATACCGCCGTCGAAGGCGGCAAAGGAAAACTTCGTCAGGTTGACCGCGAAAGAAGTCTTCACTCTCTTATTACCACTAACCTTCTAAAGCGTCTGGAGAGCTCTGTCGAATCCTTCCGCTTGTCTCTGAATTCTCTTAAGGAGAACCATGCGTCCCTTCTTGAAAGGATCGAGCAATTCAACCTGACTGGAAGATCCGTAACCGTTAGCGGCCTTGCGGATTCCCTGGAATACCTTGAGGCGGAAGAGGACGACCTTGCCGATTTGGAGGAAAACCAGATAGGCGGCAAGGTGCAGATAAACATGACGGACATGGACCTACCCTCCTGGGAGTACGATCTGAAATACGACCTGGCGCTGGTAGAATCTCTTCTTGAGGAAATGAGCCTTATAACCCCGGAGCATGACGCAAAACTCCAACACCTTAAAGCAATCGTTGAAGCGAAGATAAAGAACCCCATTAACCCCGGGAACCGAAAGGTCCTGATATTCACCGCTTTTGCCGACACGGCCAACTACATTTTCGAAAACCTTGCTCCGTCGCTGAAACAGAATCTGGAGGTCCACACCGGGAGGGTAACCGGAAAGGATGCTCCGAAAACCACTCTGAAGAAAGGCTACGACTTCCACTCGGTACTCACCCTCTTTTCACCCAGATCCAAGGAAAAGTCCCTGACTCTGCCTGAAGTAGTGGGGGAGATAGATGTTCTTATCGGGACAGATTGCCTTTCCGAAGGACAAAACCTTCAGGATTGCGACTACCTTATAAACTACGACATACACTGGAACCCTGTACGCATCATCCAGCGCTTTGGTCGGATCGATCGTATCGGTTCTCTTAACGAATCCATTCAGCTTGTCAATTACTGGCCCGATATTTCGCTTGACGAGTACATCAACCTGAAAGAACGCGTCGAAAACAAAATGGTAATAGTCGACGTCACTGCCACCGGGGATGATGATGTCCTTTCTTCCAGTTCCAACGACGTTTTGTACAGAAAAGAGCAGCTCCGTCGTCTCCAGGATGAAGTGATAGACCTGGAGGACCTCAAGACAGGAGTAAACATCACCGACCTTGGCCTGAACGATTTCAGGATGGACTTGGTCCAATACATCAAAACCAACGGAGACATGGCCGGGATTCCCGGCGGAATGCATGCAGTGATTCCGGCAAAAACGGAAACGGATCTGAAGCCCGGAGTCATCTTCACGCTCCGCAACAGAAATTCAACCCTGAACGTCAACCAGCACAACCGGCTTCACCCCTTCTACCTCGTCTACGTCGGTGAAGACGGCGAGGTTATTGCAGATCACACCGAGGTAAAAAGACTGCTGGATCTGGTCCGCACCAGCTGCAAAGGGCTCGATGAACCCCTCCTTGATGTTTGCCGGTTATTCAATCAGGAGACCAGTGATGGAAGGAATATGGATCGCTACTCCGAACTGCTGAAGTGTGTCATTCGCTCTATTGTGGAGGTGAAGGAGGAAAAGGATCTGGACAGCCTTTTCACCGGATTCACCACTACGGCCCTGGTGGACACTATCTCGGGGCTGGACGATTTCGAGCTTGTTTCCTTCCTGGTCATCAGGGAGAACAAGCAATGAAGGCGCCATTCGCCTTTCCCAAAAAGGCTTTTGTGGGGCGCATGCTACCCAAGAACAGGATCTACGAGAACGCTTCGCCCACGAAAGCACTGAAGGAACTCTTTGTTCGGGAAGTCGACAAGATAACATGGTCATACAAGCTGTCGCCGGAGACGACAAACCTTGCTCCGGGTGAGAGGGTCAGAGAGTTTCAGATTTTTTCCGTTTCATTGAAAACAGGTTCCCTGAAAAAGGACGTTCTTCAAGCGATAGACAGGTCTATCCCTTCTCCTGTAGTTTACGAGATCATCTTTCGGGACCAGATACGCTATGCCGCAGCCTACAAGCGGCCGAGTGAATCCGACAGAAGCAGTTGGGTGGTCAGCTGTTGTTTTGAGTCGGAATGGATGAACCAAAACGTCCCAAAGGTCCCGTTGCCGGTATTGCTGGATCTCGAATCGCTTTATCACTTTCTTCTACGGGGCATAATAGATCTGAAGGAAAGATTGGATGAGAATATCGAAGAACTGGTCCAAAGGGCAGAACGTATTGCCGTTCTCGAACATGAGGCAGGCCGGATGGGGTTTAGTCTGCAAAAAGAAAGACAATTCAACCGCAAGGTCGAGATCAACAGCAAATTGAAGAATGTCAGACAGGAAATAGATGCCCTGAAACGATAAACGCATAATCCACCTCATCGAGAAAGAGGGAGGTCCTTCGTGGAAAACCTTAAAATGCACAGCCCAGACCTTACGCAGGAAAATATCGACCGTCTGGCCGAGCTTTTTCCGAACTGTGTCACCGAAAGCCGTGACGAAAAGGGGAGTTTAAAAAGAGCAATCGATTTTGATCTGCTCCGTCAGGAACTGGCAAACCACATCGTGGAAGGGCCACAGGAGCGCTATAGGCTTGACTGGCCCGGTAAGCGAGAAGCCCTTCTTACAGCCAACGCACCCATTGCCAAGACCCTTCGCCCCTGCAGGGAAGAGAGTGTCGACTTCGACACAACCAAAAACCTCTTCATCGAAGGAGATAACCTGGATGCGTTGAAACTGTTGCAGGAGAACTATCTGGGCAAGGTCAAGATGATCTACATCGACCCCCCCTACAACACTGGTAACGACTTCATCTATGAGGATGACTTTGCCGAAAACACTGAAGAGTTTTTGAAGAGGTCCAACCAGAAGGACGAAGAAGGAAACCGGCTTGTGCCCAACACGGAATCTAACGGAAGGTTTCATTCGGATTGGCTTAGCATGATGTACCCGAGGCTGAAGCTAGCAAGGAATTTGCTGAGAGATGATGGGGTAATTTTTATTTCTATTGACGATGGAGAGCAGGCAAACCTCAAACTGATGTGTGATGAAATTTTTGGAGCCGAAAATTGTCTCGCTTTACTCGTTTGGAAAAAGAAATATACCGGAGGTAAACATACTAAAGGTTATGTTGATCTTCATGAGTATGTTTTGGTTTACGCAAAAACAGCGCAAAATCTGCCAGAAATTTCTGTACCTAGACCAGATGAAGAAAAAGACAAATTTATCGAGGAGGATGAATTCCTTAAAGAAAGAGGCAAGTTTTACATTAGGCCATTAAAATCGAATTTGGCATTAAGGAGAACATTAATCTACCCAGTGGCTGCTCCGGATGGCTCTATCCTTGAGACACAATGGCTGGTTTCCAAAGAAACTTTAGAAAATCTCTTTGCTGAGAAAAGAGTAGAATTTAGGCAAAAGCGTGATGGTACATACCAGCTCTACAGAAAATATTACGAAAAGGATGGTAATGGAGAGGTAAAACCACCTTCACTAATTGACCGTTTCCCGAATACCGAAGCTAAATCTGAGTTAAAAGAAATTTTTAATGTTAAAGAGGGAAGGGATAATGTATTTTACACTGTAAAACCATTGGGACTCATTAAGCATTTGTTTAAGCCTTTTGATGATCCAGAAGCAATAACCCTTGATTTTTTTGCGGGTTCCGGAACTACTGCGCATGCAGTGATGGAGCTAAATGCAAATTTTGGTGGTAGTCGTCGCTATATCGTAGTTCAAATTACCGAACCTATTGAAAATGGAGAAGAATACGCATCAATAGCTGAAATTGCAAAAGAGCGCATCCGCAGGGCAGGAAAGAAGATCAGGGAAGAAAACCCCATAACGACTACCGATCTTGATATCGGCTTTCGCGTCCTCAAGGTGGATTCCTCCAATATGGCCGATATCTACTACACTCCGGATGCGGTGAACCAGGACCGGCTCCTCTGGATGTCCGAAAACATCAAGGAAGACCGCACACCCGAAGATCTGCTCTTTCAGGTTCTCCTCGACTGGGGCGTAGACCTTTCCCTTCCTGTCGCAAAAGTAAAAATAATGAATAAAGATGTCTTTTTTGTGGACGGCAATGCTTTAGCCGCCTGTTTCGACCAGGACGGCGGTATCACCGAAGAGTTCGTCAAGGAAATTGCCAAACGAGAACCCCTTCGTGCGGTCTTCCGCGACGCGGGGTTCAAGGACGACAGCGTCAAGATCAACGTCGAACAGATATTCAAGTCTCTGTCGCCTCACACCGAGGTGAAGACGATATGACCACAGAAAAAATTTTACAGGAATCCCCCGAAGGGGGACTTTTGCCGAAGGTAACTACCGAGGAATTCTCGGTAGTTTGCCAGGAGGGCAACGAACAGGTCCAACGTGAGCTGGAAGAGGGTTCAGTTATACGAAATTTTCGAATAACTGCCACGGGCGAAAAAAGAAAGCTGCCTAAGCCTGCCTTAACAGAGGGCAAGGCCGGAGACGACGCATGAAGCTGATATTCAAGCAACAGGCCTATCAGACAAGAGCCGTTGAATCAGTCGTAGATTGTTTCAAGGGGCAGCCCAACACCTCGGGGATAAATTACAGGATCGATCCCGGCCAACTTAAACAGGAATCAACGGCAGAGTTTGGCTTTGAGAGCTCCGGGTTCAAAAACGCCGAAATAGGAATCCCTGAGCAGCAACTCCTCGAGAATATCCAGGCTGTTCAGCGACGGCAGAACCTTCCGGTCTCGAGTGCTCTTATCAAAACAAGCATATCTCCGATCAACCTTGACATAGAAATGGAAACCGGGACCGGAAAGACCTACTGCTACACCAAGACCTTTTTCGAGATGAACAAGCTCTACGGATGGAGCAAGTTCATCGTTGTCGTACCCAGCATCGCAATCCGGGAGGGTGTCCATAAGTCTCTTGAGATAACAGCCGAACATTTCCTGGAGGCGTACGGAAAGAAGATCCGGTTCTTCATCTACGATTCGGGACAACTGCACAACCTGGAGAGCTTTTCCTCCGACTCCGGCATCAACGTAATGATCATCAACATACAGGCCTTCGCCGCCCGAAGCGAGGCCAACCGGCGGATATACCTTGAGCTGGACGAATTCCAGAGCCGCAAGCCCATCGACGTGATTAAAGCCAACCGTCCCATTCTTATTCTTGACGAACCACAGAAGATGGAGGGAAAGAAGACCCTTGAATCCCTCAGGGAATTCAATCCCTTGATGATCCTGCGCTATTCGGCCACGCACAAAACGAACCATAACAAGGTCCACCGGCTCGATGCTCTGGATGCCTACAATCAGAAACTGGTCAAGAAGATTGCCGTTAGAGGGATTTCCGTTAAAGGTCTCAGCGGTACCAATGCCTACCTCTACCTTGAGTCGATCCAGATATCCCGACAAAGTCCCGTTGCCAGAATGGAGATGGAGGTAAGGCAATCCAGTTCGATAAAAAGGGTCATCAGGAGAGTTGAAATGGGAGACAACCTTTTTGACCTGTCCGAGGGCCTGGATGAATACAGAGGATTTGTCGTCTCCGACCTTGACGCCATAAGAGACACGGTCACTTTCACCAACGGAGTGGAGCTGTCCGCAGGCGAAGCCGTGGGGAATGTTAACGAGACCGAACTTCGGAGGATACAGATCAGGGAAGCCATACGCGCTCATTTTGAAAAGGAGCAGGTGCTTTATTATCAGGGCATCAAGGTCCTCTCTCTATTCTTCATAGATGAAGTTGCGAAATACCGCGTCTACAACGAAGGAGAAAAAGAGCAGGGCGAATATGCCGGTATGTTCGAGGAGGAGTACAAATACTGCCTTGAGGACCTCCCACTCCTGGACAAACCGGAGTACAGAAAATACCTTGAAGGCATCCCGGTATCGAATACCCACAACGGTTATTTCTCCATAGACCGAAAATCGGGTCGAATAGTGGATCCAAGTACCAAGAAAGTCAGGAATGAGGAAACGGGGCTTCAGGAAGAGGTTTCGGATGATACTGACGCCTACGACCTTATTCTGAAGGACAAGGAGAGACTCCTTTCCCTGGATGAACCGGTTCGCTTTATCTTCTCTCACTCGGCCCTGCGCGAGGGGTGGGACAACCCGAATGTTTTCGTAATCTGTGCCCTCAAGCACAGCGTCAATACGGTCTCAAGGCGTCAGGAAGTGGGGCGGGGGCTGCGAATATGCGTCAACAGCAAAGGCGAAAGACAAGATACTCCGGCTACAGTACACAGGACCAATGTTCTTACCGTAGTCGCGAGTGAAAGCTACCAGGATTTTGTATCAGGCCTCCAGAAGGATATCAGCGAATCCCTTTCTGAAAGGCCCAGGATCGCGGACGCCAAATATTTCTGCGGGAAGCATCTCCAGGCCGATTCCGGCGATGTTGAAGTAAATTCCGATATGGCGAAAGGGATTGAATTTTACCTCATACAGAATGGCTATGTGGACATAAACCGTCATATAACCGAGGCTTACCACGAAGCCGTCAGAAACGGCAATCTGGCGGAACTTCCTGAGGATCTGAAGCCCTACAGGGAACAGATTTTCCTGTTGGTAGACAGCGTCTATAGCGATGCCGCTTTACCAGAGATAGAAAACGACAGGTCAGCAAAGACCAACCCGCTTAACGACAACTTCAAAAAGAAGGAATTCCAGGAACTCTGGAGCCGCATCAACCGAAAGGCAGCCTACAAGGTCGAATTCCAGACTGAAGAGCTTATAAACAAGTGCGTCGCTGCCATTGACAAGGAACTGAGAGTGACACCGCTGGAATACCAGGTTGTTGCCGGAGAATGGAGCGAGGACGGTACTTACGAAGATATCAAAGAGGGCAAGGTTTTCCGGGTGCGTCAAACAAAACTGGAAAAGAGCAGAAGATCTATTCATGCCCAAGTGAAATACGACCTGATCGGGAAGATCTCCGAGGCAACAAACCTCACAAGAAAGACAGTGGCGGTTATTCTGGCGAAGGTGCAAAAGCCCGTTTTCAGTCAGTTCGCCGTCAACCCTGAGCAATTCATAACAGAGGCATCCCGCCTCATCAACGAGCAGAAAGCTACTGTCATAATCGAGCACCTTGCCTACAACAGAATAGATGAAACTCATGATATCGATATCTTTACGCAAGCCCAAAGCAACCAGAACTTCAGCAAAGCAGGCTATCCGCTTAAAAACCACATCTACGATTACGCCATCACCGATTCAGACATCGAGCGCACATTCGTCAACGAGCTGGACACCAGCAACGAAGTGATAGTCTACGCCAAACTCCCCAAAGGATTTTTCATCCCCACGCCGGTAGGAAATTACAACCCGGACTGGGCTATTGCCTTCCAGGA
>Ga0068714_10001945_pt1 | contig 28023 bp, 19 predicted proteins | sample MTBNYHSulfiMetaG_FD_62988 | JGI IMG/M metagenome (GOLD analysis project Ga0068714, IMG submission 62988) | Enrichment culture microbial communities from rom New York Harbor, USA that are MTBE-degrading - MTBE-NYH (New York Harbor Sulfidogenic)... | ecosystem: Environmental > Aquatic > Marine >... | reverse complement strand
TTCGCCATCCTCCTGGGGACGATCCTCGGGCTCCGCTTCGCCAGGCCCATCCACGACCTGGCGGAGGTCGCGGACCGCATCCGCGGCGGGACGTTGAGCGCCCGGGCTAACGTGGGCAGCGAGGACGAAGTGGGCCTCCTGGCCCGGACCTTCAACGAGATGGCGGAGGAGTTGGAGCAGCAGCTCACGCTCCACAGGGAGTTCCGGAACTACTTCGACCTCTCCCTGGACATGCTCTGCATCGCAGGCACGGACGGGTTCTTCAAAAGGGTCAACCCCGCCTTCCACAGGACCCTGGGCTGGAGCACCGCGGAGCTCCTGAGGCGGCCGTTCATCGACTTCGTCCATCCCGATGACGTGGCCGTGACCGCGGAGGAGATCGAGAAGCTGGCCCGGGGGGTGCCCACCATCTCCTTCGCCAACCGGTACCACTGTGCCGACGGGAGCTTCAAGGACCTTGTCTGGACGGCACAGCCGGAGCCCGACACCGGTATGATCTATGCCATCGCCCGGGACGTCACACAAGCCAGGCGGGACCGGGAGCGGGCGGAGGAGGAGATCCATTCCCTCCGAACCCTCCTGGAGGAAGCCGGCGCCAGTCCGGGAGAACCGTCCTGATCGCCCTCAGCCTCCTCCAGCTCTTCGGCGGCCTGGTCTACCTCCTGTTCGGGGCCGACCTCCTGGTGAGGGGAGCCGTCGCCCTGGCGCGCCGAAGCAGAGTTCCCCCCGTCGTCGTGGCCCTAACCCTGGTGGCCCTGGGAACGTCCCTGCCGGAGTTGGTGGTGACCCTGCAGGCGGCCTTCACCGGATACCCCGGCATCGCCCTCGGGAACGTGGTCGGCAGCAATATCGCCAACGTCCTCCTGGTGGGAGGAGCCGCGGCGGCCATCTACCCCCTGGCCTACGGGGGAGGGTCGGTCCGCCGGGACAGCCTCCTCATGGTCCTGGCCACCCTGTTCTTCGTGGCCCTTTGCCTCATGGACCTCCTCAACCGGGGCACGGGACTCCTCCTCCTGGCCGGGCTGGCGGTGGTCCTGGTCCCGTCCGCCCGGGACGCGGCGCGGGCGCACCGGGAGGCGCAGGGGGGAGCACCCCTCGTCGCGGTCCTGGGCCTCCCGACCCACCGCCGGATGATCCTGCTCTTCCTGGCCGCCGGGGTGGTGGGGCTCCCCGTGGGAGCCTGGCTCGTGGTGGAAGCGTCGGTGGACATCGCCCTCCGTCTCGGCATGACGGAGACGGCCGTCGGCCTCACCATCATCGCCTTCGGCACCTCCCTGCCGGAAGTGGCCACCACGATCATGGCCGCCTTCAAGAAGGAAACCGAGGTGGCCATGGGCACCATCGTGGGGAGCAACCTCTTCAACGTCCTGGGCATCATGGGGGTGACGGCCCTGGTGAGCCCCCGGCCCATCCACGTGCCGGACAGCTTCGCGACCCTCGATCTCCCGCTGATGCTCGGCTCGGCCCTCGCCCTCACCCTCTTCGCACTGCTGCGGCGACCCATCGGGCGCATCGCTGGCACCCTCCTCTCCGGAGCCTACATCGCATACATCGTCGTGCTCCTCTCCTCGCAATGACGGTTGGGATTTGTCCCGCGGGACTCCCTTCCCGTATGTTCAGGTCCAGGCATTCGGACCCTGGCTTCCCAGCTTTGGAGGACACGATGATCCGCTCCCATCCCACCCCTATGGACCGTCGGCGTTTCCTCAAGGGCGCGGCAGCCGGTCTCGTCCTCCTTCCCCACACCGGTCTCGCCGCCCTGGGGCTGCGGGGGCACACCGCCGGTTCCACCGTGGCCTTGATCAGGACGCGGGACCGGAAGGAGGGCGTGGCCCGGGCCATGGCCCTCCTGAACCCGGTGGGGGTCGCAGGCAAGCACGCCGTCATCAAGCCCAACTTCAACACCGCCGACCCGTCCCCGGCCGGCACCCACAACGATATCCTGGCTCAGATCGTCGCCGAGCTCCAGGAGCGGGACGCCCGGGAGATCACCCTCGGGGAGTCCAGCGGGCCGCCCCAGACCCAGGGCGTGATGGAGCAGAAGGGCATCTTCGACATGGCCAGCGACATGGGGTTCGGCGTGGTGAATTTCGACGAGATGCCGGAAAGCGACTGGGTCCACGTGATGCCGGCTGGCACCCACTGGCCCGAGGGGTTCCATCTACCCACGCAGGTGGTGGGCGCCGAGTACCTGGTGAGCGCGTGCTGTCTCAAGACCCACGGGTCCGGGGGGGTGTTCACCATGTCCATGAAGCTGGCTGTGGGTCTCACACCCAAGCCCATCCGCCGGGGAATGCACCGCTCCCCCGACATGCGCTTGATGATTGCGGAGCTGAACCAGGGTTATAGGCCCCAGCTTATCATCCTGGACGGGGTGGATGCCTTCACGGACGGCGGTCCTACCCGGGGCGAGCTGAAGCAGGGGAACGTGGTCATCGCCGGAACGGATCGGGTGGCGGTGGACGCTGTGGGCCTGGCGGTCCTGAAGGAGTTGGGCTCCAACGAAGCCATCATGGGCCGCAGGATCTTCGAGCAGGAGCAGATGGCCCGGGCCGTGGAGGTGGGGCTCGGCGTGAGCGGCCCGGACCAGATCGAGCTGGTGAGCGACGACGACGAGGGCCGGGCCTATGCGGCCACCCTCAGGGGAATTCTGGCCCAAGGATAGACGCATGGCCACCCTGAAAGCCTACGCCGGGATCGCCAGGGCCCCCTTCCTCTTTCTCCCCGTGACGCTGGTGCTGTGCGGGGCCGGGGCAGCAGCCTACGAGGGCACCTTCCATTGGGGCCCGACCATCCTCGCACTGGTGGGCCTCCTGGCGGTCCACGCCGCCGTGAACTCCCTCAACGAGTGGAGCGACATGCGGACGGGGATCGACCTGAAGACCCTGAGAACGCCCTTCTCGGGGGGGTCGGGAACGCTGCCCTCCGGCGAAGCCCCCCCGTCCGACGCCCTGAAGCTCGGCCTGGGCCTCGCCGGAGTGGGCCTCCTCATCGGCGTCTGGTTCCTGTTCCGGGTGGGGTGGGTTTTCCTCCCCTTCCTCCTGGTGGGAGCAGTGTTCGTCCTGGGTTATACCGATGCCCTGGCCCGGGTTGGTCTGGGGGAGGTGGCAGCGGGGCTGGGGCTGGGGGGGCTGGCGGTGGCCGGGACGGCCCTGGTCCAGGAGGGAGAGTTGGGCCCGGTGGCGGTGGCGGCATCCGTGCCGGCCTTCCTCATGACCTTCAACCTCCTGCTCCTGAACGAGTTTCCCGACGAGGTCCCGGACCGTGAGGGGGGCCGCAAGAACCTTGTGCTGCTCCTGGGGAGAAGAGTCGCGGCCATGGTCTACGCCGGGGCTGCGCTCCTGGTGCCCATATGGATCGTGGGGGCGGTGGGAGGAGGGATCCTGCCCCTTTGGGCCCTCCTGGGGGTGGCTCCCTCCGCGCTCCTGGCCAAGCCCCTCAAGTGGGCCTTCGGCGACACGGACTCGGACGTCCCCCACCCCGCCCTGGGGGCGAACGTGATGTGGAACCTGGCCACCAACACTCTCCTGGGAATTGGCCTGTTTCTGGCGGCCGTGGCCTGAAGGAGTCGAGCACGGCCCCCTCCCCTCTTTCCCCGGAACCCGCTAAGCTTTTCCATGTATCAGACCGGCGTCCGAAAGCCGGGACCGGCCCGCACCCGCAGATGGGGTCCCGGTTCCGGCTTCTGGTTTCGCCCAGGCCCCTGCTGGAGGAATCCATGATCGCTGTGAACCGAAGAGCCAGACCCACGCAGGTCTCGTCCGCAACTCCCAGAGCGGCCCGTAGCCTCCTGGTTACGGCAGCCCTCGCCGCCACCGTCACCCTCGCCGCCTGTGGGGGGGGAGACGACCCTGGACCCGGCGCCACCGGGGAGGCCGTCGTGACCAACCTCCCGCCCGCCGACGTCGTGGACGCCGCCCTTTCCGTCATCACCGAGGAGTCCCTCAGGAGCCACACCCAGGTCCTGGCCTCCGACGAGTTCGAGGGACGTGGGCCCTCCTCCAGGGGGGAAGAGCTGACGATGCAGTACCTGACCGAGCAGTTCGCTGCGCTCGGCCTCGAGCCGGGTGGGGTGAACGGCACCTGGGTCCAGGAGGTTCCCCTCGTCTCCATCACGGCTGACCCGGACATGACCCTCACCGTGGCCGGCAACGACGCCACCCGGAGCTTCGCCTACCACACAGAGTTCGTGGCCGGGACCCCCCGGGTGGTGGAGAGCGTGGCCCTGGAGGACTCGGAGCTGGTCTTCGTGGGGTACGGAGCCGTGGCCCCCGAGTACCAGTGGAACGACTTTGCGGGAGTGGACGTGTCAGGGAAGACGGTGGTGGTGCTGGTGAACGACCCGGGCTTCGCGACCCAGAACCCGGAGCTGTTCAAGGGCAACGCCATGACCTACTACGGGCGGTGGACCTACAAGTACGAGGAGGGAGCCCGGCAGGGCGCCGCCGGCGTCCTCATCGTGCACGAGACGGCTCCGGCTGCCTACGGGTGGGCCACCGTTCAGAACGGTTGGACCGGTCCCCAGTTCGACCTCGTCACCGCCGACAACAACATGGGCCGGGTCATGGCGGAAGGGTGGATCACCCTGGAGACCGCCCGAGCCATCTTCGCGCAGGCAGGGATGGACTTCGACGAGCTCAAGGCACGAGCCGCCGTGCCGGGCTTCCAGGCAGTGCCGCTGGGGCTCACGGCATCCCTGTCCATCCGGAACACCATCGAGCGATCCACCTCCCGGAACTTCCTGGCCAGGATTCCCGGCACCACCCGCCCCGACGAGGTGGTGATCTACATGGGCCACTGGGACCACTTCGGCATGGATCCGGCGCTGGAGGGGGACCAGATCTACAACGGGGCCGTGGACAATGCCAGCGGCACGGCTACCCTCATCAAGATGGCCGAGGCCTTCAAGGCGTTGAACCCCGCCCCGGAGCGGACGGTGGTCTTCTGGGCCACGACGGCGGAGGAGCAGGGTCTCCTGGGCTCGGGGTACTACGCGGAGAACCCAGTCTATCCCCTGAGCAAGACGGTGGCGGCCATCAACATTGATGCCCTTCCCATCTTCGGGGCTACCCGTGATTACGTGGTGGTGGGGTACGGCAACTCCCAGCTGGACGATTACGCCCAGCGGGCCAACGGGCCCCTGGAGCGGGTCGTCAAGGCGGACCCCGAGCCGGAGAAGGGGTCGTTCTTCCGCTCCGACCACTTCCCCCTGGCGAAGAAGGGCGTGCCGGCCCACTACGGGAGCGCCGGCCACGACAATGTCGAGCATGGTGAGGAGTGGGGCAGGGCCCAGTCCGACGCATGGACTGCCGAGAAATACCACCAGGTGAACGACGAGTATGCGGGAGAGTGGGACCTGGGCGGGGCCATGCAGGATATCTCCGTCTGGTTCCGCATCGGCGTGGAGCTGGCCTACTCCAACGCTTGGCCCCAGTGGAACGACGGGACGGAGTTCAAGGCCATCCGGGAAGCCACGATGAGGTAGCCTGACCGAAGCGAAGCGCGGGCCCCCTACCGTTCGATGGCCTGGTAGACCAGGGCCCGCAGCTTTCCGTGGTCGTCCAGGTTCTGGGCAGGGATGAGCTGCGTGAGGTACACCACCACCAGACGCTCCGACGGGTCCACCCAGTACGTGGAGTGATAGGCCCCCCCCCAGCCGAACTCGCCCACCGATCCCGGCTGGCCCCGCTCGCCCACGTCCAGGGTCACCTGGAACCCCAGGCCGAACCCTGCCCCCGGGGTGCCATACGTGTCGCCCACGTGGTCCGCCGTCATGAGCTCGACGCTCTTTCGGGAGAGGATGCGCACGCCGCCCAGCTCCCCGCCGTTCAGCAGCATCTGGAGGAAGCGGGCGTAGTCCGAGGCGGTGGAAAGGAGGCCGGCTCCTCCCGAGAAGCTCCTGCGGGGGCCGTCCACGTAGTCCCCCTGCCCCTGCATGCCTCCGTTCTCCGGCGCCCGCCGGATGCCCGGGAGGTCGGTGCGGCCGTAGACGGTGGCCAATCGCTCCCGCTTCGCCGGCGGGAGGTAGAAGTGGGTGTCCACCATGCCAAGGGGCTCGAGGATCCGCTGGCGCAGAAACTCGTCCAGCGGGAGGCCGCCGGCCTTCTCCACCACGACGCCCAGGATGTCCGTGGAGTACCCATAGACGAAGGCATCCCCCGGCTGTGCGTCGAAGGGGAGGGCCGCCATGCGGGCCACCGTGGCCGCCACGGGCTCGCCCCGGTCGGCGAAGTACCAGCCCTGGATGTCCGCCGCAGCCCAGCGATCCCTGGCCACCCCCATCCCGTACCCGATTCCCGAGGTATGGGTGAGGAGGTCCCGGAGCGTGATGGGACGCCGCGCCGGGACCACGGTATAGCCCCCTTCCCCGGGCACCGCCACGGTGGTGCTTTCGAACCCCGGGACGTACTTCCACACCGGATCCGCCAGCAGGAGGCGCCCTTCCTCCTGCAGCATCAGGATGGCGACGCTCACCAGCGCCTTGGTCTGGGAGGCGATGCGGAAGATGGCGTCGGTCCCCATGGGGGACTCCGCCTCCCGGTCTCTCATGCCGAAGGCCTCGTAGTAGGCCACCTTGCCCTCCCGCGCCACAAGGATCACGGCCCCCGGAAGCTGGTCCTCCCGGACGTATTCCTGGAAGGTGGAGGTGAGCCGGCCCAAGCGCTCCGCCGACAGCCCCACGGACGCGGGGGTGGCCATGGGGAGCCCCTGGGCCGCCAAGCCGCCGACCGGAAGCACCGGCCACAGAAGCAGGAGGATGGCCCGTTCGATCCCCCGCCGGATCCCGCACGTCCGCTCTCGACCCATCATAGCAATGGCTCCTATCCTGTCAGAACCCTCCCCCTCCCCCACCCCCGCTCCCCCCTCCGCTGCTCCCGCCCCCTCCGGACCCTGAAGATCCCGAGGAGCCCGACGAGCTGGGCCGGGACGACATGCTGCTGCTGGCCCGGCTGGACATCCGGCCCAGGTCATGGGTGAAGGAGGAGGCTCTGAACGCCCCGTCCCCCACTCCGGAGTACCACCGGGGGGGCTCCGAGAACATCCCGTCGAAGGCCTTGGCCCACCGGTCCTCCACCTTGAAGGCCATGGCATAAGGCAGAAAGCGCTCGAACATCGCGGGGGAGGTGATCATCCTCTTGAATCGATCCTCTTCCACCTTGGCCAGGAACTCCTTGAAGCCAAGGGTCCACTCCCGGGCCCGAGCCCCCTCCGGCGTCCTGGCGGCCATCAGCCGGCCCAGCACCAGGACGATGAGGCCGCTCAGGAAGAGCGCCCCACCCAGGATGAACGGCGTGGCCGTGGGGGGATACTCCACCATCCCGACCATGGGCGCGATCACCCCCAACACCATGATGAAGACCCCTCCGATGGTCCACTTGACTCTCACTTCGTCGGGGTTGCGCTTGTAGTAGCCCTTGACGATCAACTGCTCGTAGACGGCCTGCTGGATTCCAGGGAGATCGGCGTAGAATCGATCCGCCAGGAACGAGAGGGCGACGCTGGCGAAGGCAGGGCCTTCCCCCGCCCCGTCCGCGGCCTCCGGGGGGAGGTCGCCAAGGGCCCAGGAGGCCACCAGGCTTCGGCCGTCCGCGTGGTAGCTCGTCCGGCGGAAGAGGGCCTCCAGGTAGCGCTCCTCATGGCTGCCCAGGGAGCCCCACTCCTCCCGGGGCTTCTTGAGGTGGAAGTAGTACTCCGGCCCGGCCCAGGCTCGCCGTTTCTCCGCGGTCCGGACCTCGATGTGGATGTACCCCCGGACCGCCAGGTCCACCAGCGTGGCGGTGATGTCGTGCATCTGGACCTTGTGATCCAGCAGGGTGCCCGCTTCCGTAGGGCTGAGGCCTTCCGGGGGCTCGTACTGCACCGTGACGGTTCGCGATGCCGGGTCCCTCCCCTCCTCCTTCCACCGCCCGAATGCCCAGAAGAAAGCCAGAAAGGGCAAGATGACGGGCCAGCCCTGGCCAAGGTAGCGGCGGAGCTTCGACGGGGCGGGCGGGCGGGACACCGCGCCGGGTGCCCACCCCACCGCCACCGTCAGTCCTTCTCGTGGATCGAGAGCACGGGCGGTCTCAAAGATCACCGTGCTTCCGTCCACCGCGATCTCCACGTCGGTTCCAGTGGAGCCCGCCCAACCCGTGTACCCTGCCCACTGCGCGGGGAGGACTCCCTCTGGGAGCACGATGCGCGCGCTGGATCCCTCGATGGGGATCTCCCAGCCGTTGCCCGTGACGTTCCAGTAGAGCTCGTCCAGGGGTCCCACCTCGCTTCCTTCGTCGAAGAACCGGAGGACGTTGGAGAGGAGGTAGCGGATCACCACGGTGCGGGTGGCGTCCCGGGCTCCGGGAATCCAGACCTGGAAGCGTCGGGTCAGTGCATCCTCGTTCCATGCCTCGAACTCGAGGGCCCCGCCCGTCCCGTCGGTGATGCCGAGGAGCTCCACCTTCAGGCGCTCGTCCCGGCCTTCGGCGGTCCGGTGCTCCAGCGACAGATCCCGGAAGATCCCTTGCCACTCTCCGCTGAAACGCACGTGGAGGGTCTCCGTCACCTCCACCGATCCATCGAGGCTGACCCGGAGCTCCGAGTCGAACCGTTCCAGCACCATGCTGCGCTGGGCAGCCACGGCCGAGGGCAGAGCCGAAGAAAGAGACGCAACCAGGCCGGTCACCAGGAGAAGTCGTCGCATGCTCATGGGAATCCTCAGAAGCCGCCCCCGCCTCCCCCACCACTCCCGCCCCCACTGCTTCCACCCCCTCCGGACCCCGAGGGGCTGGAGGACATGGTGCTGCTGGCGGCCGAGGACATGGCGCTGAGGTCGCGGGTGAAGGAGGATGCCCGGAAGGCCCCCCCGTCATACCCGCTGTACCAGCGGGGCGGCTCGGCATACATGCTCTCGAAGGCCCCCGCCCACTTGCTCTCCACCCTGAAGGCCATGGCATAGGCCAGGTACCGCTCGAACATCTCCGGTGAGGTGATCATGCGACTGAAGCGGGGCTCCTCCACCTTCGCCAGGAACTCCTTGAAGCCCAGGGCCCATTCCATGGCCCGCGCCCCCTGGGTCGTCCGGGCGACCATGATCTGGCCGAAGACAAGGAGGATGAGGCCGGCGACGCCTGCGGCACCACCCAGGGCGATGGGCTCCACCAGGAGGCTGCCACGGGCGCTCGCCCAGGCCGCTCCGGCAATGCCCAGGGCGGCCACGGCGAGCCCTCCCACCGTCCACGCCGTCTTCACCGCGCTGGGGTTGCTCCTGTAGTGGCCCTTGGCCACGAGCTGGTCGTAGACGGCGCTCTGGATGCCCTGGATGTCCTTGTAGAACCGGTTCTTGAGGGACGAGAGGGCCACGCTGTCGAAGGTAGGGCCCTCCCCCGCCCCGGACTCGACGGCCGCGTCCCCGCCGGACCCCGAGAGGAACTCCTTCAGCTTCCCGCCGGCGAACACCGGACCGGCGTGCTTGAAGAGGGCGCTCAGATATCGCTCCTCGTGGGTGCTCAGGGCGTCCCACTCGCTCCGGGCCTTCTTGAGATGGAAGAGGTAGTCCGTGCTGGAGAAGAGGCCCAGGGTCCTGGACGTCCGCTTCTCGATGTGCAGGTACCCGCGCACGGCCAGGTCCACCAGGGTGGCCGTGATGTCGTGCATCTGGGCCTTATGGTCCACCAGCGTTCCCACCTCGGCGGGACTCAGGTTCTCCGGGGGCTCGTACTGGACCGAGATAGCGCGACGAGCCGGGTCCCGCCCCTTGGTCCGCCACTGACCCAGGGCAAGGAAGAGGGCGAGGACCGGGAGGAGAATGGGCCAGCCCCAGGCTGCATTCCGGCCCAGTTTCGACGGGGCGGGGGGCCTGGCCACCGTCCCTGGCTCCCAACCCACTGCCACCGTCAGGCCTTCTCCCGGGTACAGCGCCCGGGCCGCGGTGAAGGACACGGCGCCGCCCGAGGTCTGGATCCGCACCGCTGTCTCTGTGGAGCCCGGAGGGCCCGTGTACCCCGCCGATTGGGTGGGGGAGACCCCTTCCGGGAGCACGACGCGGGCGCTGGCCGCCTCGATGGGGATCTCCCAGTTGTTGCCGGTGACGTTCCAGTACAGCTCGTCCAGGGGCCCGATCTCGCTTCCATCCTCGAAGAAGCGGATCACGTTGCGCACCATATACTTGATGACCACGGTGCGGGTGGCGTCCTCGGCCCCGGGAACCCACACCTGGAAGCGGCGGGTCCAGCGGCCCTGGTTCTCGGTCTCGAACCGCAGGGGCTCTCCCACCTCGTCCGTGACACTGATGAGCTCCACGTCCAGGCGCTCCCTCCGGTTCTCGGCCGTCCTGTGCTCGAGGGAGAGATCCCGGAAGATCCCCTCCCACGACCCGCTGAAACGGGGGCGCAGGGTCTCCGTGATCTCCACGTAGCCGTCGGGCCTGACCCTGAGCTCCGAGTCGAACCGCTCGAGCACCAGCGTGCGTTGGGCGACCAGGGTGGAAGGGAGCGCTGCCAGCAATCCGGCTGCAAGGAGGACTCGGCGCATTCTCAGGGAGCCTCGTTCGAGGGATGGTCACGGGATGTCCGACCAAGGGTATCACCCTCCCTTGCCGGGACGCAACGACGGAATGCGGGCGATCCGCCCCGGCGCAACGGGAACCCCACCACACCGGAGGGGTCCATTCCCATTCCCCCAAGCACTGGAGAGCGTGTATGGCCGGAGGAATCGAAGGACGCGTCACCCTCGTCACCGGAGGTACCGGCGCCCTGGGTCGCTCCGTGGTGGAGCGCTTCCTGGAGGATGGGGCGGAGATCCACGTCCCCGTCTTCGCGGAAGAGGAGATCCCGGCCCTCCGCAGGCATCTGGGCAGGCGCGCCGACGCCGTGAGCTTCCACCTGGATGGGGACCTCACGAATGCGGATAAGGTGGCGGCCATCTTCAGCGAGGTCAGGGAAGCAGCCGGGAGGGGCCCGGAGATCCTCCTGAACCTGGCGGGGGGATTCGAGTCGGCGCCGGCGGAGGATACGGATCCGACCCTTTGGGAACGGATGTGGCGGATGAACGCCACCACCGCCTTCCTTTCCAGCAGGGCCGCCTTTGGGGAGATGAAGGAACGGCGGTGGGGAAGGATCCTGAACGTGTCGGCCTTCCCGGCCGTGGATCGGGGGAGAGACGGGCTCTCGGCCTACGGCGCGGCCAAGGCCGCCGTCCTCAATCTCACCCAGACCCTGGCCCGGGAAGGTGCGGGGCACGGCATCACGGTGAACGCCATCGTACCCTCTACCATCGATACGCCCGCCAACCGGGAGGCCATGCCGGACGCCGACACGTCCACCTGGCTCCCTCCCCATGAGATCGCCGGGGTCCTGGCCTTTCTGGCCTCGGACGAGGGCAGGATCGTCACCGGAGCCGCCATCACCCTCACGCTGGATTGACGGCGCCGGGACGTTCCGCCGCTGGCGGTTCCCGCCGTGCGGCGCGGCTCCCTCAGAATTCCACGCTGAAGCCGAAGGTGGGAAGGAAGGAGACGCTGTCCAGGGGCCGCAGCCGGTCGGGGTAGGCCGGATCTTCGGTGTACTGGAAGCCTACGGTGTTCTCCCGGTTCAGGACGTTCTGGAGATCCAGGTAGACCACCAGGTCCCAGCCTCCGAAGAACCACTCCCGCTCCGCCCGCACGTCCAGCCGGGCGTAGGCGGGGGAACGTTCCTCCCCCACCCTGCTCCAGTCCGGGACACCCCGGCCGCTCACGGGGTAGGTCAGCTCCGAGGCCTCGAGGTCCCAGGGGGTCTCGGCCAGTCCCGATAGCCACCGGAGCTTGGTGCCGATCTCCCACGCCTCCCCGATGCGGTATCCCGCCGTCAGGTCGAGGGAGTGGCGCCTGTCCCAGGCTGAGGGCTTCAGCACCCCGTCGGCCCCCGAGTACTCGGACCAGGAGAGGGTGTAGGCTCCCAGGAAATACAGGGAGGAAGTGAGCTTCTGCTGGGCGAACAGCTCTGCGCCGTAGGCCCTTCCCTCACCCAGGGGCAGGAGGGCCTCGGCCCCCACGAAGCCGTAGTCGTCCCCCAGGTTCGCCAGGTTGATGCGGGGATCGTCCCGCAGCACCGGCATCCGGTCGTAGGCCTTGTAGAAGCCCTCCCCCCGGACCCGAAGCCCCGGGTTGACCCGCCAATCGGCTCCTCCCACCACCTGCCAGTTCCGGAGCTGCCGCAGCCCTGCGTTCACCCTCGTCCCTTCCTCCTCGACCCCGAGGGCCAGCTTGCTAGGGGACTGGTGGAACAGGCCCGCCGCCAGGGTGAGGTCCACTCCCGCATCGGTGGCGTACCGCAGGCTGCCCCTGGGGCTCAGGGTCCAGGAGTCGTCCAGCGCGCCGATGTGGTCCAGGCGGAGGCCGGCCGTGGCCGCCAGGCGCCCGGGCTGCCAGGTGGACTGGGCCCAGAGAGCCGGCTTCCAGAAGGCGATCCCCGTGCGGAAGAGTACGTCCTCCTGGATCGTGCCTCCGGGGATGGCCCGCTGGAAGACGTCGCTCTCGATGGACGCCCGCACCAGCTCCGCCCCCATGGCCCCCCGCAGGCCACGCCCCATCCCCCTTTCCGCCTCCACCTCCAGGCGGGTCTCGTTCTCCAGGCTCCGGTTGGCCAGGAGCTGGACGCCGTCGGCGTCATCGTCGGAAAAACGATAGTCGATGTAGGAGTGGCTCAGCCGGAGGCGGAGGAGGCCATCGTCTCCCGCCAGCCGGCGCCAGCTGCCCCCCACCGTGAAGGCCCGCTGATCATTGTTCAGGACCCTCTGGAAGATCTCCCGGTTCTCGAAGTCCGAGTCGGGTCCAGGCGGGACGATGCCGAAGTCGTCGATGGCGCCGATCCCCGTGAAGGTGACCCGGTCCCTCCCCGTGGGCTCCCAGACGAGGCTCAGCTGGCTGTCCCAGTAGTCGGGACGAATGGGAAGGTCCAGTGCCTCGAAGAGGAACTGGAGGTAGGAGCGGCGAAGGCTGAAGAGCCAGCTCGCCTGGGAGCCCAGGGGCCCGTCCAGCGTGACGCCGGCCTCGCTGGCCCCCAGGGTGACGTCCCCCGCAACCCCGTCGCCTGTTCCCGGTCGGTTCTCGATGAGGAGCACCGACGAGAGGGCGTCCCCATAGCGGACCGGGAAGCCCCCGGTGAAGAAGGTCACGTCCTGGATGAAGTCGGCGTTCACCAGGGCCAGGGCCCCTCCGGCGGTCCCTTGCGTGGCGAAGTGGTTGATCTGCGGGATGCGGATGCCGTCCACGTAGTAGGCGTTTTCCCCGGGGCCCCCGCCTCGGACCAGGATGTCGTTCCGGTTGTCGACGCCGCCCAGCACTCCCGGGAGGGAAAGGAGCGAACGGGAAATGTCGCCCAGGCCCCCGGGATTCCGGCGAATCTCCACCTCCGTGAGGCGCTGGGTGGACGTAGGGGCGTCCTCCCGGGCACGGAAGAGGTCAGCCTCCACCCTGATCCCCTCCAGCTCGATGGCCACGGGCCGGAGCTCCAGCGCCACGAAGGTGGGTCTGCTGGTCCGCGCCATGACCGAGGTCTCCACCGCCGTGGCGTACCCCAGGTAGCTGGCCTCCACCGAGAGCATCCCCGGGGCTACTCCATCGAAGCGGAATCGCCCCTGCTCGTCGGAGATCGTCTGGAGGCCCTCGGGCCGCACCGTTACCACGGCCCCGGCCAGGGGCACCTGGGTGCTGGCGTCCAGGACCCGCCCGGTGAGGGAGGCCGCCTGCGCTGCCACTCTCGCGTCCGGGGCCAGCGCCGAGAGGAGCACCGGGAGAATCACGGGCAGGCACATGGGAAGGATGAACCGTCGGTCGTTCATGGTCTCTCAGGGTCTTTCCAGGTGCTGGGGGCGAATCCTTACAGCGCGTCGGCATGGATACCCCCCTCCCCCTTCCCAGATCGCTTAGGTTTTCCATTCCGGGTCCCTCCTGCCGCGGGGCCCTACCGTTCAACCATGATTCGACGAATGCAGACAGCTCGCTGGAAGAAGGTCGTGCGCCCCCTCGAGGTCCTCCTCTGGGTGGGGGTTCTGGGGTTTGCGGCCTACAGGTTCGGGCCGCAGATCGGCGCTGCCCTGGGTCTCGGGGGCGGGGACGCCCAGGTCACGGGGTCGGTGGTGCGGACCCTGGACGGGACTGCCATCACCATGAAGGACTTTGAGGGGAAGGTGGTCCTGGTCAACGCATGGGCCACATGGTGCCCGCCCTGCGTCATCGAGATGCCCGGGTTCCAGCGGGTGTACCAGGACTACCGGGACCAGGGGTTCCTGGTCCTCGGGGTCTCCCGGGACCAGGGGGACCGGTACCGGGTGCGGAAGTTCCTTGAGGAGAAGGGGATCACCTTCCCGGTGGCCATGGCCGCCGACGCGGACCTGGGAGGGATCACGGAAGTGACCACCCTTCCCACCTCCTTCCTCATCGGGAGGGACGGAACCATCCGTCACCGGGTCGAGGGTCTCTTCGCCGAGCCTGCCCTCCGGATGGCCGTGCGGAAGCTGCTGGCCGAGGAGCCCTCCAGCGGGCGTTAGCGGGGAAAAGGCCGGTTGCTCCGGCCCGTGTAGGTTGAGTCCCCGCGCACGAGCGCGCTCCCGCCCATCATCGCCCTGAAGCAGAGGATCAACGCCCATGACTTTCGATGAACAGGTCGTCCTCATTACCGGCGGCAACTCGGGGATCGGCCGAGCCACGGCGGTGAGATTCGCCGCGCTGGGGGCGCGCGTGGCGCTGGCCGCCCGTGACCCGGAAAAGGGTGCGGAAGTGGTGCGGGAAGCGGACTCGGCCGCATCCGCATCGGGCATCCCCAGCCCCGGCGCGCTCTTCGTTCCCTGTGACGTTACAAGGCCCTCCGACTGCACCCGAGCCGTGCGGGAGACCCTGGCTGCCTTCGGGCGACTGGACGTCCTGGTGAACAACGCCGGGATGATCCTCCGGGAGAAGACCGTGCTGCAGACGACTCCCGAGGAATGGGACCTGACCTTCGACGTGAACGTGAAGGGCACCTTCCTCATGAGCCGGGCCGCCCTCCCCGCTCTCGCGTCCAGCCCCCGGGGCGTCGCCGCCATCGTCAACAACGCATCCTACCTGGGGGTGGTGGGCGCCCGGGGAGTGGCAGCCTACGTAGCGGCGAAGGGGGCTGTCGTGGCCCTCACCAGGGCCATGGCCCTCGACCACGCTGCCGACGGGATCCGCGTGAACTGCGTGGCCCCCGGAAGCGTGGAAACGCCCATGCTGCGACAGGAGTGGGAGGAGATGGGCGGCGAGGCCTCCGTCCGGCACCTGTTCGAGAAGAAGCACCCCCTGGGGAGGATTGCGGTGCCGGAGGAGGTGGCCCAGGCCATTGTGTTCCTGGCCTCTTCCGCCGCCTCCTTCATCACGGGAGCCTGCCTGCCGGTGGACGGGGGGATCACCGCGGGTTGAGCCGCCCCCGGGGAGGGCCAGGTCGGAGCCCACCGACCGTCGCTCCAAGCTTAGCCGAGCGCGCTACTCCCATCCCCGCAACCCTTGCCGTGGGAACCTCTCCCCTTTCTCTCAGCCTTGCCGGAAAGTGTATGGACCTGAATATTCAGATTATCCTGAACAACCCATAGCCCCGAGAAGGGAGAAGGCAGACCATGGACTCCGTAGCCCTTTCCGACTTCGTCGAATCCTGGGGATCCATGGGCGCCCTCTGGGGCATCAACCGGTCCATGGCCCGGATCCACGCCCTCCTCCTGGCCACCAAGCAGCCGCTGGGGCTCGACGAGGTGGCGGAGCGCCTGGACATGAGCCGGGGCAATGCCAGTATGTGCCTGAAGGATCTCCGGCACTGGGGCGTGGTCCGGCGGGTGAACCTCACCGGCGAGCGGCGGGACTTCTATATCGCCGAGGACGACATCTGGTCCATGCTCTTCCGAATCGCGTCCGAGCGAAAGAAGCGGGAGTTCGATCCGGCCCTCTCGGCCCTCCGGAAGGTCCTGGATTCAACCGGGAAGGACGACGAGCTGCTCCGGGAGCGTCTCGGAGAGCTGGAGGAGATCCTCCGGGCCATGGACCGCCTCCTGCAACGGTTCCTGGCCAGCGAGGGCGCCAGCCGGGCCATGCTCAAGTTCCTCTCGGCCCAGATCCCCTATCCCCCGGAGAAGTAGGGCGCCTCGCCCGCGTGACGTCTGCGGATGCGGGAGGCTCCCCTACCGGATCCTCCCGATGGAGAAGTGGAGGTGCCAGCGCCGGAGGGGCGTTTCGGGCACACCTTCGACATCCTCGCCGGCAGCCAGCGCATCGGCCACCTTCTTCGGATCCCTGACGTCCAGGACGGAGGGGTTGAGCTTGTAGCCCAGATCCACCTGGAGGGGCCCCACCGGCGTTGCGATGAGGACCCCGAAACCGGCGCCGAATCGCACGTCGTCCTGCATTTCACCGGGAATCAGGGGCGCCTCGGAGAGCCTGAATCGGTCATCGGGGGTCCAGACTCGCCCGGCGTCCAGGAAGAGGTGGCTCCCGTGTGGGCGTCCCGCGAAGGGAAGGGGGAGCTCCATCTGGGCCGAGGCCGTCCACCGGGCCAAGCCTCCCACCGGAAGGTAGCGCCTTCCCCCCCGCAGGGAGGATTCAGCGTCCTGGGCCACCTCGAGATCCGGCACCTTCGGACCCAGAAGCTCCGATCCCCAGCCCCGGACATCGTAGGCTCCTCCGGCGGTGAGGATGGCGTCCCGGAGCTTGAGATAGACCTCCAGGCGATCGGACCCGTCCGGAGCGGGAACCGACGCGCCGTAGGGGTAGACCCGCCCGATTCCGGCCCGGCCGGAAAGCACCAACCAGTTATTGATTGGGATGCCCAGGGAGCCCTCCCCCACCACCTTTCCGTATTGCACGGAGGAAAGCCCGGGGGGCCCGGCCACTTCGGCGCTGCCCAGCACGCTCCAGCCACGCACCCCCCGCTCGGCATCCATGGCCCGGCCCCAACGCGCCGTCAGGCCGAGACTGCTGGTGAGGCGATCCAGCCTCAGGGCGTCCAGGTTCCTCAGGCACTCCGCCAGGTCTTCGCACTCTCCCAGGGGACCCGCCGGCCCGGTGTCCAGGATCCACCGCTGGGTGAGGGCGTAGCGGAGACTCACGCTCCTCTGCGGTCCCCTCTGGTAGAGGACGGAGCTCTCCGCGCCCGCCTCCGCGGATCGGCCCCGCAGGTCGTCCCGGTACTCGCCGAACGGACGGATCGATCCTTCAAGCCGGCGGTCGAACAGATAGGGCTGGCGGAGCACCACCGACGCGCCGAACCGTTCGGTCCGGTTCTCCTCGGGGGCCAGCCAGCCGGTCCGGGCGGCAGTCGAGAACTGGAGGGTCCTCGCGCCCCCGAGGAAATCCCTGTGACTCCAGGACGCGTCCCCGGAGATTCCGGATTCCGAGGTAAACCCCAGGCCGCCGGACAGGAGGCGAAGGTTCCCCTCATCCACCCGGATCCGCACATCCACCAGGGAGTCGGATGACAGGCTCTGCTCGGTCCGGGTGGTGGCCAGGCGCACGATATCCAGGCCCAGGATCCGGCTCTGCCCCTCCGCCAGCCGCGCCTGGGAATACCAGTCTCCGCTCTTCAGGGGCACCTCCCTGAGGAGGACCGGGTCGGAGAGCCGTTCGTTGCCCTCCGCGCCCATGCTTCCCACGCGCATCCGGAGCCCGGGATCCGTGGTCAGCATGAGTCGGGCAGAACCGTCCTCCTCCACGGTCTCGGCGGCCACGGCCGGAAAGGGGTATCCGTGGTCCCGCAGCCAGTTGCCCGCCCGGTCCTGGATCTGGATCCGGAGGGAGGTGCCGAGGCGCTCACCGCGGCTTTCCATCAGACGCTCCATGAGCCGGTGCCAGGCGCTTCGGAGCTCCTGCGGCAGGCGTTCCTCCAGGGGGAGCCCCGCTTCGTCCACCACCTCCACCGAATCCAGGAGGATGGGCCCCCCTTCCCAGACCACAAAGGTGACTCTTACGGCGTTGGGCACCGTGTCCAGCGAGGCCCGGTACTCCACCCGGGAGTCCTGGAAGCCCGCGTCCCTGTAGAACCTCTCCAGCCGGATCACGTCCCGGAGCAGCTCCGGCGGACTGAACGGATCGTACCTGGGCGAGGAGACCAGGGGAAGGAAGTCCAGGACCTCCCGTATCCGTTGCCCCAGGCTGGGGCCCGCCAGGGAGACCTGGCTTCGGAGCTGAGCCACCGGAAGGGACCGGCCCTCGGGGAACTCGAAGTCCACCCCGGCCACCCTGGTCTCCCCATTCACCAGGTACAGGGGCGCCTGGGCCGCCAGGGGGGAGGCCAGGGCCAGGAGCGACCCGAGGAAGAGGGGCCACCCCCGGGCCGGAGGGACGGGACACCGGCGAGCTGCCGCGGACCGCCGGCCCCTAGTCATAGGAGATCCTCGTACGGACGAAGAACTCCACTCCCGACCGCCCGTCCGCCCGGAGGTTCAGCAGGAGCCAGCGCAGGGCCTCCAGCTCCACCTCCAGCTCCGGATCCGGGGTCTGCTCCGAGGCCTCACCGGACGTTCGCTGGAGGGAGAGGGGCTGGCGGATGCCGAGGTACAGGCTCGGGGAGACGTAGCGGCCGGCCACGAGGATCATCCCCCTCAGTCCGTCCGTGGTGATCTCCACCACGTCCAGGCCTACCTGCTCCCGGGCATAGGCCTCCACGGCTCCGGTGAGCCTGCCCAGGGCAAAGGCCTCACCGGCGTCAGTCAAGGAACCTCCTTCACCCGCTCCCAGCGTCTGGCCCGCCGGCCGGCCCGTCACGATGTAGGACACCATGTCGGAGGGCTCCAGCGAAGGGGTGGAGGACAGCTCCAGCCGGAGGTCCTCGGGAGTCCCGGTGATGTCCAGGGCCACCACCACCGGAGAGGCCCCGGGGTCGTCCCGGGAGGGAACGGCGTACTCGGCCCGCAGGTCGACGCGGGTAGCGTCCGGTGTCCCCTGGAACTGCAGCGTCCCGCTGGCGATGGAGAAGCGTCGGCCGAACTGCTCCACATAGCTGCGCCCGGGCACGCTCTCCACCATGCCAACGAGCAGGATCTCCCCTCCCTGGTCCTTCCGCACGGAGACCTCGCCTGCGAACTGGACGGCCATTTCGGGGCTCGCCCGTTGCCGGACCCAGGAGTCCCGTCGCAGACGTACGTCCACGTCCAGCGACAGGAGGTTGAAGAAGTCCGACGGTGGTCCTGACTCCGGAGGCCGCCGGTACCCGAAGACCTGGGCCAGCTCCCGGTAGTCTTCCTCCGTCAGGGTCACCGTCCTGACGCCGGGGGATGTCAGCATGTCGCCGATCTGGACCTCGGACCTCTCCAGCTCGATCCCTCCTGCCACCGCCAGCTGGAAGCCTGTCCCCGACACATTCAGCTCCCCCGATGCCGTAGCGTCCATGCCGGAGGTGCGGATGGCGTGAAACCCGTCTGCCTTCACGCTGACGGTGTACTCGGGCTGGTCCAGGCGGGGAAGGGCAACGACACCGGACGCCACCAGGGAGCCCCCGCCCGTCCGGATTCGGAAGGAGTCCAGGAGGACCCGGTCGTCCAGGAACCGAATCCGGGCCTCGGCCCGGCGGTATTCGACCCCCAGCGCCGGGAGCCGGACGGAGCCGCCGCTCAGGTCCAGGGAGCCTGCGAACCGGGGGGATTCCGGATTCCCCTGGACCGTCACCGTTCCGTGTAGCATGCCCTGGAGGCCCCTGGCCACGTCGGAGGGGAGGAAGAGGCCCACCCACTCCAGGGAGAGGGAATCGGCCGCCGCTTCCAGGAGGACAGGCTTCCCGTCCGTGAGGCCACCGAACCCGGAGGCCAGGCTGAAGTCCAGGGGAAGGGTAGCGACCACCCGGGCTCCTCGACCACCCTCGGCCATGACGACGCCATCGAGCTCCATGGTCCCGTCGGCAAACCCGGCCGTCAGCGTGACATCGGACGACGGCGCTCCCGAGGGCTGCAGCTGGCCGGAAAACGTAGCGTCCAGGAGAGGGGCTTCACCCGTCCCCTCGAGGACCAGCACTCCGCTGAGGGGTCCTCTGAGGTGGGGGAGGCCGACCATGTCCGCTACCGTCTCCATGCGGACCGCCCGCACGTCCACCCGGAGGTCCAAAGGTCCATGGGTACCCACCCGTCCCCGGGCCAGGATCCCCTGATCCCCGGAAACCAGCTCCAGGGAGTCGATCCCCATCCCGTCGGAAAGATCCATCCGTGCAGGGCGGGCCAGCGTCCATCGGTCCTGGTCCGCCCGGAATTCGAGCCGTTCGAGAAGGACCGCCAGGGGAGCGGGGGCCAGAGAGACCTGGGCCGACAAGCTCCCGTCCCGTGCATCGTCCATCACCACCGAGGCCGTGACCTTCAGGTCCTCTCCCGAATCCAGCGTGGCGTCCATGTCCACTCGCCGGACGGAAAGAGCTGGGAGCTCGAGCTCGTCGACCCGCAGGGTCCCGGACCCATGGACGAACCCATCCGCCTCCGTTCGCCGGGCCTCGGTCCGGAGCTCGATGTTCCGCACCCGGAGGTCGTCCAGGAGAAGGGAGGCGACCGCAGCCGTAGCCTCCATCGTCAGGTCGTCCAGGGCGCCCGCGACCGTTCCGTCGACCCTCGCCGATCCCACGGCCGCCATCTCCGCGTCCATCAGGGAGGCCAGGATGTCCGCCCCCACCAGCTCACCTCGGAACGCGATCGCCCCGTCCCGCCCGCCGGCGCCCTTCAAGGGGAGACGGCCGGCGGCCAGGAAGAAGCCGTCGGGGGATTGGAGGGCCAGTGTGTCCAGCTGGAGCATGCCGTCCGTCGCAGACAGGCGCAGATGTCCCCGGTCCAGACGGACACCCTCCCAGGCCATGGAATCCACGTCCGCCCACAGGCGGCCCTCCAGGAGTCCGTCCGGTATCCCGGCAAGCTCGGCCCTCCCCTCAGCCCGGGCGCTGCCTCCGGCCGCCCGGCCCACGAGGGTCCCCTCCATCTGCCCACCGGCCACCTGGATCTCGAGGGTGGCCGTCTCCACCGGCACTGAGGCGACCCGGGAGTCCTCCAGCGCCAGCCGTCCACTGCCCACCATCTCCTCCCGTCCGGTTCCCTCCATGCGCCCCTCGAGCTGGCCTGACAAGAGGATGTCCAGGTCATCCCGCCCCAGGATGGCACCCACGTCCACCGCAAGGAACCGGGCCTCCTGGACCACCACCGAGGGAAGGGTGCCCAACCCCTCCACCCGTGCCTCCGCCATGAACCCGCCGCCGGGAGTGCGGACGTCCACGCCGAGGTCGCCCCCCGCCCCCGCCAGCGCCAACGTGACGAGGCCCTCCTCCACGGCCTGGGCGCCCACCCTGGAGGGAGCCAGCTCCAGGGAGGCCCGCCCCTCCCACCGCCCCGGAACGGCAACAAGGTCGGCGACGCCGGCCCCGGTCAGGTCAGTGGCCGGCACATTGGCGCCCTCCCCACCTCCCAGGATCCCCCGAAAGTCCAGATGAGCGAAGCGGAGGGAGTCCACCTTGATCCGGCCGGCCCCCTGCGTGTCGTCGAACCGCCCCACCATGCGCACCCGCCCCGAGTCCGGGAAGGCCGCCTCCAAACGGAGCCCTGTGACTCCGCGGCGCTGCTCAGCCACCACGAGGGCGGAGTCCAACCTCATCGCCCCGTACTCCGCCGAGAGCACCCGCAAGGATCCCGAGGCCCGGAGGGGCGAGAGGGACTCGAGACTCCCGGAGGCAGTGGCGCTCACGGCGCTGGGCACCGAATCCCCAACGAGGGCGGCCACGTCGACCCCGTCCAGGCGAGCCTCCAGGAGTTGGCTGGATCGCTCCAGGAGATCCATCCCGCCCCGTGCGGAGATCCGTCCTCCTCCCACGGCCCCCTCCAGGGAGAAGGAAGCCTGGCCCTGGCGGCTCTCGGCCGTCACGACCAACCCCTCCACGGAGGTCCGGTTGACCCTCGCCATGTCGACCACGAGCTCAGCCCGGCCGACGAGGGCGGCAAGGGACGACCCTCGGCCTTCCCACCGAACATGCCCCTGAAACACCGGGATGTCCCAGCCGGGGATGGGTGGGGCTCCAGCGGTACGGTCGTAGGAGGCCCGCCCTTCCAGCTCGGAAACCAGGGGATCCCCAAAGCCTGCCGCTCCGGTGCCGTTCGCCTCCATCCCTGCGGAGGCCAGGAACCACTCCGCCCGCCAAGGACCGCCGGCGCTGTCGGACCGGGCCGACAGTCCGGCCCGCACGTCCAGGCCCTCTGCACCGTAGCGCAGGGCGACCTGGGCGGAGCCGGACCCCGTGGCCCTCTCCGGAGCCCCCTGAAGGTCCACGTCCAGGACCCCCTCCACCGTCAGGGGGGCCGTAGAGACCCCCCAAGCCTGCAGATCCAGGCCCTCCACCCGGACCCGTCCCCGGATCGCCGGGTCGTCAGCCACCCCCCTCACCTCCCCCTGCACCTCCAGGCGTCCCGCGCCCCGGCTGTCGGCCAGCGCCTCCAACAGGAGGACGCCCTCCCTGGTCCTGGCTTCCCCCCGGGTGTAGAGGCGGATGGAGTCGGATATGGCGTGCGGGAGGAGCGGGCCCAGATCCCCCACGTGGAGGGGATCCGCGGCGAACTGCACCTCCACCCCCTCAGGGGCCAGCCCCGGCATGGCCATGGGCAACGTCCCCCGGACCCCGACCTCGCTCTCCGGGGACTCGAGGAGGAGGGAGTCCAGAAAGACTCTCTCGGCTTCCACCCGGCCGGACGCCACCATCCGTCCCCACTCCGGCGCCGTACCCTCCGGAAGCCCGGGAGGACGGAAGGACCCATCCAGGGTGCCACGGGCCAAGGCCAGCGTGGACCCCAGCTCAAAGTCCCCCACGCGGATCCGTACGTCGGTGGCCGTCCAGGGGTCGACACTCCCTTCCCCTTCCCATATCTCCAGTCGCGCCACATGAAGATCCGCGACCCCCACCCTCACTTCCCACCCGGCCGGAAGCCACCCCGCATCGACCCCCCTGGAATCCCCGGGGACATCCGGAGCCAGGGAATCCCTCTCCGCGATCCACACCTGGACCCGGGCCCCCGAGACCGCCACCTCCTGCACCTGGACGGTCCTGCGGAAGAGAGGGAGGAGTCGGTAGGAGAGCCTCACCGTGTCCGCCGTCACCACCCATGCCTCGTCCCCTCCCTCCGGGGAGGAGGACACCCTGACTCCGGTTACCAGCAGGCCCCGGACCCAGCTCCCCTTCACGCCCTCTACGTCGACATGGAGCTCGTCGGGAAGGGCATGGGCCAGGGCCCTACGGACCAGGGGCGTGGCGAAGGATCCGGACTGAAGAGCCAGGAGCAGCCCCCCCAGGAGAACCAGGAGCCCGGCCAGGAGAAGGCCTGCGCCCTTCGCTCCCCACCCGGCATACCTCCACAGGCGCCGCCGGGGAAGAGCCCCGGGAGGAGCAGCAGGCCCGGGGCCGCCGCCGGGCACCCTGGAGCCTGCCCGATCCACTTCGTGCTCTGGTCGCGTCAAAGGATTCCCGGATCCATGCCCGGAAACATGGCGAAAGGCCGTCCGTGTTGGTTACATTTGCATCTTACTTCAAGTAACCCGATGCTGCACCAGCGTGCCATCCGGGGGCAGGGATCATTTCGGATCCAGCCTCCGGTGAGGTCACGCTCCCCTACTCCCATTACCAGAAGGAGGCCCCATGTCCGTCGCCAAGATCATCGAGATCTCAGCCCAGTCCTCCAAGTCCTTCGAGGATGCGGTAGCCGAGGGAATCGCCCGTGCGTCCAAGACCGTGGACAATATTCAGGGCGCGTGGATCAAGGAAATGCAGGTCAGCGTGAAGGACGGTCGCGTCACCGGGTACAGGGTGAACATGAACGTGACCTTCATCCTGTCGGACTGAGGGCTTTCGGGAGCCCCCCGGTGGCTTCGAGGGTCACGATGCCGCCGGGGGCGCTGCCGGTGGGCCAGGGAACGTCCCGCTCTGAGGGGAGCCCAGGATCTGGTCCATCGTCTCCCGGGCAGCCCGGTACCCGACTTCCACCAGCAGGGGGATGTCCTTCAGCTGGGTAGGGCTGAACCCGTGGAGATCGGGGGTAATGAGGATGTCCCCTCTTTCCACCTCCGTGCGGGCGGAGTTCGCCAGTGCCATGCGCATGGCGTTGGTCAGGAGCTCCAGGAGGTTGCCCGGACGATGGAAGGTCATTCCCAGGTAGGCGTCCACAGCCACGATCCGATCCACCCCCCACTCCCGGAGGGGGGAAAGGGGTAGGTTCTCCAACAGGCCGCCGTCCAGGAGGAGCCGCCCGCCCCTCTCCACCGGGATGAAGATCCCGGGAAAGGAAGCGCTGGCGGTGGCAGCCGTGGCCAGGTCCCCCTCCGTCATCACCACCTTCTCCCCGGTGCTGATGTCCAGGGCAACGAGGGCCAGCGGGCGGAGTGCGTCCTCCAGGCGCACGTTCCCCAGGTGCTTCCGGAGGGCAGCCTGGAGCTTGTTCTGGGAGAGGAAGCCCAGCTTGGAGGGAGCCAGGCTGGTGAGGTTGGGCCACCGGAGGTCCTCGGCGATGGCCTCGATCTCCGCCCCCGAAAGTCCGAAGGCGTAGAGGGAGGAGATGAGGGCCCCCATGCTCGTGCCGGCCAGGTGGGTCACCTGGACCCCGGCCTCGTCCAGGGCCTTGAGCACCCCGATGTGGACCGAGCCCAGGACCGCGCCCCCGCTGAGGGCCAGGCCCAGCGTGGTGGCAGCGTGGCCGGGGGTCAGGCCTCTCCCGGCGACAGCGCCCTCATCGCCTCCCGCCTCCCGCGCCTGGCCCCCTCTCACGGGCGCCCTACGCCCCGGGGGCCGCCCTCCATCCGGATCCATCCCACCTGCTCGAGAATCCGGAGGTAGCCCACCACCTGGTCCAGGGCCAGATCCTCTCCCGTCACCCCTCGCACCCAGAAGAGAATGCTGGACACGGAGCGCTTCCCGTTCACGAAGTTGAGGATCTGGCTCTCCTGGCTCCGGGTCAGGCCCAGGGCCTCCATGGCGCCAGGGTTGGCCTCGGTCCACCGCTGCATGGGGCCGAAGCGGGCCAGGGAGGTCTCCACGCCCCGGATCCCGGGAGCCAGCTGGGGGACCACCTCGAGATAGCGGCTCTCCTCCGGGGTGGGGGAGGGCAGGCTGACGTCCGCCAGCCCCCTGGCGTGAGCGGCGGCCAGGAGGGTGCCTCTCATTGCGTCGCCGTAGGCTTCCCACTCCTCCACCCGGGCGTCCACCCGGACCGACGCCGCCGGGCTTCCGGTGTAGACGTCCCGGACGGAAAGAAGGGCGTCCAGCTCCCTCTTCACGGCAGCCGCGAGGATGTACCATGCCCGGGCCATGGCTGCCTGGCGGGCTTCCGGGCTGGTGTCGGTCCCGGCGACCGCCTGGTCCAGGACCTCCAGGGCACGGGGAATCCCTCGCTCCGCCACCCGGCCGTATCCGAAGTCCGACACGGCGTCCAGGAGGCCCGGGACCATCTCGTCGGTCAGGTGGGCCGAGACCCAGGCGGTGGCGGCGCCGATGAAGGCCACCCTTTTCATCTCGGTGGGGTCGCCGTTCTCAGGGAGGTCCTTGTCGGCATGGTACCACTGGTCCGGCCAGGTGAAGAACTCGATCCCGGGCACGGCCACGGAGGGGTTGGTGAACACGATGTGGTCGCTGCCCCCGGTGGCCTCGTGGATGAAGAACCGGAACGCGTCCCGGGAGCCGTTCTTCTCCCACATGGGATCGGGAAAGTACTGCCCTCCGGGCCGGCCCCGGGGAGAATCGGGCAGATACACGATGTCATTGGTGCGCCAGACGTAGTTGAGCACGTCATGGGCCAGGCCGTCGAAGTACGACGCCAGGTGGGCCGGAGCCTCGCTCATGGTGAAGACCCCGTTGTTCCTGCGGAGCCCTTCGCTCACCATGTCCATGTTGATGTTGATGGATAGCTTCTCCGCCAGGGCCGGCTCCCGCCTCAGGAACTCGTAGGTCCCGCTGATCTCGTTGGGCCAGATGAAATGGATGGTGCGGCGGGGGCGGGGTAGCCGTCCTGTCCCTATGAGGTGATCCAGCGCCCGCAGGATCTCCAGCTGGATGGCGGGCCCACCCATGTTGTCGTTGGCGCCCCGCTTGGTGTACCCCTCGAAGAGGTGGGCCGTGAAGACGACGCCCGGAAGATCGGGCTCGGTGCCGGGAATCCACGCGTAGACCGTCTCAAACCGGTTCGGGTATTCCTGCACCAGCGCCCGGGCCTGGACGGTGAGGGCCTCCCCCCGCTCCACGTCCTCCAGCATCTCGGACCACTGGCGCCAGGAGACGGTGAGGCCCAGGCGCAGGTTCTCTCCCTGGCCATAGCTGCCCCGGGAATAGACCACCTGGTCGGGATCCACGTAACGTTCCCGGGCGCTGAAGCTGATGACGGCCTGGACGCCGGCCCCGTCCAGGAGCTCGAAGAGCTCCCCCCGCGGATGGGACCACATGAGGGCCACGGCTCCCCGGTACCGCTGGGGCGAGGCCGCCATTGCAGCCTCCAGCGTGGCGAGGCCTTCCGCCGAAAGCTCCGGTACGTAGACGAGGGGACCTGTCACCTCACCGGTACGGGACCCAGTGGCCACCAGGGCGGGATCGGCGGGGATCCGGGCCACGCGGCGGCCGTTCACCCAGAGCTCCCCCTCCAGGGCATACTCGAACGTCCCGGGCCCCTCGTACCGGTCGAAGCGCACCGTACTGATGCCGTAGGCCCGTGCCATCCGGTGGATCTCCTCCGACTCGTGGAAATTGGCCTCCCCCGTGAGCTCCTCCGGGGAGCGAAGCCAGGGAGCCCCGGCCAGCTTCACCATGTTGTCGAACGCCATCTGGCCGCTCACTTCGTTGGCCAGGAGGTGGATGACGTCCGCCGGGAGCGGCGTGCGCAGCGGGTCGGAGCGCTGGGCGGTGCCAGGATCCGGAGCGGACGCCGAGAGGAGAAGGGCCAGAGCCAGAAAGGATACCTTCGATGTGCGCATGGGACCGACTCCTCAATCGTCGTGGGTGGCCGGGCTCAGGCTCTCCGCGCCCGGTAGCGTACCGGCGAGCTTGGCGGGATCGTGGATCAAGATGGGAAGGTGCTGGGGGCAGATCCAGAGATCCGATCCCTTGTAGCGGAATGCGATGAGGGGCACTTCGCGGGACCCCTTGCGGCAGACCAGGCAGCCAGCGTCACTCTCGGCCATCGTCCCTCCGGAGGTTTCTTCATCGTCGGCGGTGGACAGAACCCGAAGCCGGAATCAAGGGAAGGATCCGGAAGGGCGCAAGGCGAAGGAGGACCTGCCATTCCCTCCCCCGCGGCTTCCAGGCACCGGGTGAGCCCCTCCCGGGAGAAGCCGGGCGATGGCCCGGACCTTCGAGACCCCGAGGTGCCTCGGCTGTGGCACCTTTGCGACACGAAAACTCTTTCGCCTACATCTTTTTAAGTGTATGATAGATAAGGTTGCACCCATCGGCGCGCGCCTGGTTCGGGGGAGTCGCACCCCCGTCAGGGAGAATCATGCCCAAGCCCGACTTCTGGACCCGGCTGAGAGGAGCCAGGATCCTTCCCGTCCTGGTGGTCTACGTTGCGGCGTCCTGGGGAATCCTCGTCCTGGTGAACGCGCTGCAGGACGCCCTGGGCCTCCCCCAGTGGATGGATCCGGTGGCCTCTGTCCTCCTTCTGGTCGGGCTGGTCATGATCTCCGCCACGGCGTGGGGCCTTTCCCACCCCCGGGTCCGGGAGCGCAAGGAGGCTGGGGATCTCCCGGGAGATTGGGCCGTAGCGCCCGGGACCCTGGTGGGGGATCTCGTGGTGGGGCGGGTTCCACATCTCACGTGGGGACGTTCCATCCTGGGGGGCGTCTTCGCGCTGGGTCTCATGTTCGCCCTTGCGGCCTTCGTGGCCTTCCTCGCCGGTACGTTCGGGACCGGAGAGCCCGGTGGGCGGCACCAGGCTGAAGAGCCCGCCCACCCCCCGGCTTCCGGAGAATCCCACCGGGGCCCTGCTCCCCGGGGAGCCCCTGCGGACACAACCCCCGGGGAAGGCCCCGTGGATTCCGCCCCATGGGTGGATGGCCCTCCCTCCTTTTAGTTCCGAAGCTCCACCGCA
>Ga0068714_10001940_pt1 | contig 28058 bp, 32 predicted proteins | sample MTBNYHSulfiMetaG_FD_62988 | JGI IMG/M metagenome (GOLD analysis project Ga0068714, IMG submission 62988) | Enrichment culture microbial communities from rom New York Harbor, USA that are MTBE-degrading - MTBE-NYH (New York Harbor Sulfidogenic)... | ecosystem: Environmental > Aquatic > Marine >... | reverse complement strand
CGGGTTTCCTCCGGCGACCTGTCCCCGGAGATCGGTCCGATCTCCCGGAGCGAAATCGGCGTGCTCCAGAGAACCTTCTCGGAGATGCTGAGCTCTCTGCGGGAGCGGGATCGCCACCAGAGGGCGGAGAGCGAGCTCAAGCTCCTGCAGTCCGAGCGCCAGGCCTCCGTGGGACGGCTCGCCGCCGGGGTCGCCCACGAGATCAACAACCCGCTCACGGGGGTGCTCACCTTCACCCACATGCTCCTGCGGCGCCAGGATCTCCAGGAGGAGGTCCGCCAGGACCTGGAAACCATCGCGGTCTCCACGGAGCGGGTGCGAACGATCGTGAAGGGATTGCTGGATTTCTCGAGGCAGAGCAAGATCGAACCGGAGCCCACGGACATCAACGAGCTCATCGAGAAAACGATTCCCCTGGTTGCCAACCAGGCCCTGGTCAAGGGGGTCATCTTTTGCTTCGATCCCGGCAAGGACCTGCCCGGGAGGACCCTGGACCGCAGCCAGTTCCAGAGCGTGCTGCTGAACATCATCCTCAACGCCATCGACGCTACCGAGCAGGGCGGGCACATCACCATAACCACCGCGATGACCTATTCCCCGGACTCCGAGGCCAAGCGGGGCCTCGAGATTGGCATCACCGACACCGGCCACGGGATTCCGCCGCAGCACCTCGACAAGCTCTTCGACCCCTTCTTCACCACTAAAGAGGTCGGCAAGGGCACGGGTCTCGGGCTGTCCGTGTCCGAAGGGATCGTGGAGCGGCATGGCGGAAGGATTCGTGTCCAGAGCGTCGTGGGGGAAGGCAGCACCTTCACGATCTGGCTGCCCCTGGAGGAAGGGGCGCCGGAGCCATGAAGATTCTGGTCGTTGACGACGACAAGGTAGTCCTGGCCAGTTGCCAGCGGATCCTGAAGCCTGAAGGGCACTCCGTCGTGCTCAGCTCCTCGACCAAGGAGGCGGTAGCCCACCTGGAGGCGCAGGAGTTCGATCTTCTGCTTGTCGATGTGATCATGCCCGAGTATGATGGGATCTACCTGATCGGCACCGTCCGGGAGAAGTCGCCGGAGCTGCCGATCCTGGTCATGAGCGGCTACCCGACCCCGGAGACGATTTCCAGCGGTTTGAGCGCCGGGGCCACGCACTTTATTGCCAAACCGTTTACGCCAGACGAGCTCTTGGCGGCGGTTGGCCGGGCGCTGAAGGCAAAGGAATAGGGAGCGACCGACAGATCATGGAAAAGAAACGCGTTCTTGCCATCGACGACGAGCAGATCGTTCTCGACAGCGTCAAGAAGATCCTGGCGGCCGAGAACTTCGACGTGGACACGGCCTTGAGCAGCCGTCAGGGCCTGGCCTGGGCCATGAGCCGGGACTACGATCTCGTGCTGACGGATATCCGGATGCCCGAGATCGGCGGGATGCGCATCCTGCGGGACATCAAGCGAGTCAAGCCCGCAACGCCCGTGGCGATTTTCACCGGCTACGCCACGGTGCAGTCCGCCGTCCAGGCGATGAAGCTCGGGGCCGCCGACTACATCGAGAAACCCTTCACGCCGGACATGCTCCTGACGACCGTGAAGAAGGCACTGGAGAAGGCCCGGACCGAGGAGCCGGAGAAGCAGGAGCTCATCCACCGGGACGAGGTCATCCGGGTGCTCGAGCGGGCGGCGGTGGACAGTGAGTTCGTGGCCAGCCTGTTCTACTACGGCGCCGACGCCCTCCAGGACTACGAGCTGACCGGGCCCGAGAAACTGGCGATCCTGACGGGAGACGTCCATTGGATCGAGAGCCAGATCGGTCCTTTGACCCCGCCCCAGAAGCGCTGGCTGGAGCAGCGGCTGAGCGCGGAAATCTGGTAGCGCCGCGACACGGGAGTACGAACATGAGCGATGTTGAGAGGGGCGCGGACCTCAAGAAGATGCTGGTCATCGACGACGAGTCTCTGGTGCTGAGCTCCGTCCGGCGCATCTTCAGCGAAGAAGGCTACGAGGTCTTCACCACGGACGACCCCCGCCAGGGCCTGGAGATGGCGCAGGACACCCACTACGACATCATCCTCTGCGACTGGCGGATGCCCCAGCTCGACGGGATCGACGTCGTGGAGATGATCGACAAGCGCTCCCCGGATTCGGCCATCGTCATGATCACGGGCTACCCGGCCCTGGAGCGCGCCACGGAAGCCATGAAGCGCGGGGCCGTGGACTACCTGGCCAAACCCTTCACCCCGGAGGAGATCATCGCCGCCGTCGACAAGGCCCTCAAGCGCAAGAAGCAGCAGCAGGCCGAGCGGGTCAGCTCGATGGAGAAGCTGGTGCGCACGATCAGCTTCCCGGTCCCGAGCACCGAGGACAAGTCCCCCAAGACGATAGCCGAGACCGTAGCGCAGAGCGTGGGCGTGGGCAAGGCCACCTCGCCCTGGCTGTCCGTGCTCGTTCTGGGGGTGCTGGCGGGGGCGTACATCGGCTTCGGCGGCATGCTGGCCACCACCGTGACCTTCGACATGGGAGCCCGCTTCGGCATCGGCTTCACCAGGTTCATGACAGGGGCCGTGTTCAGCCTGGGCCTGATGCTGGTGATCATTGCCGGGGCTGAGCTGTTCACCGGGAACAACCTCATGATTTCCAGCGCCATGGCCCGGGAGATCACCTTCGGCCGAATGCTCCAGCGCTGGGGGCTGGTGTACGCCGCGAACTTCGCGGGCTCGATCCTCCTGGCCCTGCTGTTCGTGTTTTCCGGGCTGTGGAAGACCGGGGACGCCGCCCTTGGCGAAGCCGCGGTGCGGATCGCCTACGGCAAGGTCTCGATCGGGTTCGTGGAGGCGCTGCTGAGAGGTATCGGCTGCAACTGGCTGGTGTGCCTGGCGGTGTGGATGGCCCTGGCGGCGCGCCAGACCGTCGGCAAGATCTTTGCCATCTTCTTCCCCATCATGGGCTTCGTGGCCCTGGGGTTCGAGCACTCGGTGGCGAACATGTACTTCATCCCCACCGGAATCTTCCTGCGGGACCTCGCGGGCGTGGCGATCCCGTCCGGCGCCGCCGTCGGGGCTCTGAGCTGGGGCAGCTTCGCCTACCGGAACCTGCTGCCGGTCACGATCGGCAACATCATCGGCGGGGTCGTTTTCGTGGGCATGAGCTACTGGAGCGCGTACCTCAGGCCCTCGAAAGCCTTGCCGAGCGCCTGACGGGCCGGATCAAGTCAACGAAACCTTGACAAATCTTCGTTTCTTCCCCTACCATGACCGGAACTCTTTCGGATACGGTCAGGATTTCACTACATATGGATAACGAGAACAGAATCGACTCGATCATCGAGAAACACAGGGAGGGGCGCGGCTCCCTGGTCGGACTGCTGCAGGACGTCTCGGAGGAGTTCGGTTATCTCCCGGAAGAGGTCCTGGAAACGCTCTCCGACCGCCTGAACGTTCCTCTCAGCCACATGTACAGTCTCGCTACCTTCTACACCTCCTTCAGGCTCAATCCCCTGGGAAAACACCACTGCTCCGTGTGCGTGGGGACTGCATGCCACGTGCGGGGGGCGGAGCTGGTGGCCGACGTGATCGAGCGCCAGCTGAACATCCGGGCCGGCGAGACGACGGAGGACGGCAACTTCACCCTGGAAAAGGTCAACTGCCTGGGGGCATGCGCTCTGGGGCCCCTGGTGGTCATCGACGGCGAGTACCACGGCAAGATGGACCAGAGAAAGATCTCCAAACTCCTGGAACAGCACGAGGATCGACGAGAAGTTTGAAGAACTCCCTGCCCTGGGAAGAAATTCTCAGAACCCTCCACGCGGCCACGATCCTGAACGACGGCTGGCTGGGGGGGGATGTCTCCCGGGTGTACGGCTCGGATCTGATGAGCGATATCCTCTCCTTCAGCAAGCCCAATTCCCTGCTCCTCACGGGACTGATCAACCCGCAGACTATCCGCACCGCCGAGATGGTCGACATCGCCGCCATCTGCTTCGTGCACGGGAAACGGCCCCACGACGACACCCTCGATCTGGCGAGAGAGAATCAGTTGCCTCTGTTCTGCACGCGGTTCTCCATGTTCGAGGCCTGCGGCCGGCTGTTCGCGGTGGGTCTCGGCGACGGTGAGGACTTTCCCCGTCCGCCGGGATCGTAGGACTGCGACAACGCCCGATGAAGCGGCTGAGACAACTACACAAGGTCCAGGAGCTCTTCTACGAGCTGAAGATCAGAGACGCCGCCGTCAAGGAGGTGTCCACCGTGTCGCCCCTCACCATGATGACCCAGGTGCGGCAAATCCTCCGGAGCCAAAAAATAACCGCGGCCCCGGTCATCGAGAACGGCACGCTCCTGGGGATCGTCAGCGTGGAGGACTACATCAACTGGCTGCTGGAAGGGGCAGATGACTGCCCCGTGTCGGAGCGGATGTCTCGCGATCTCGTCACCATGTACGACGACGAGCCGATGGTGTTTGCCATCCAGAACTTCGAGAAGTACCGGTACTACGAGTTCCCGGTCATCAACAGGCAGTCGGGAAAGCTCGAAGGCATCATCACCAAGTTCGACGTCCTGGTGGCCCTTCTCAAGGCTCTCGACATCGACTACTCCAAGATGGAGATCGGCACCTACGCCGGAACCCACTTCTTCAACGACGTGACCGCCGACCAGTCCAGGCTGGAGTTCGTCTACAGCGTGCCCGACGGCGACATCGGCGCCGGCGGGGAGGTCGCGAGCAAGCTAAAAAAAAACCTGGGGTACCTGGGCATTCATCCCAACATCATCCGCCGGGTCGCCATCGCAACCTACGAGGCCGAGATGAATCTGATCATCTATGGGGGCGGGGGCACGATCCGAACGACCCTCGACGGGAACCAAATCCGCATCGAGGTCATCGACGAAGGGCCGGGAATCGAGGACATCGACACAGTGCTCAAGCCGGGGTACTCCACCGCGCCGGCGTGGGTCCGGGAGCTGGGTTTCGGAGCCGGGATGGGTCTCACGAACATACAGGACTCGGCCCAGAACCTGGACATCACCTCGGCCGTCGGGAAGGGCACGAAACTCGACATCATCGTTCCCCTGGAGGAGTCATGAAACTCGAAGACATCGTCCGGAAACTCGATCTGGAGGTCACATCGGGGGAGAAGAAACTCGACCGGGAGGTGACCCGCGGATACGCGAGCGATCTCATGAGCGACGTCATCGCCAACGCGGGAAAAAACGACATCTGGGTCACCCTCCAGACCCACCCCAACATCGTCGCCGTGGCCAGCATGAAGGAGCTCGCGGGTATCGTGCTGATAAACGGGCGCCGGCCCGAGCAGGAGACGCTGAATCGGGCGGTCCAGGAAGGGATTCCCATCCTGGTATCTTCGCTCCCATCCTTCGAGGTGGTCGGCAGGCTGTACAGTTTCGGGATCACCGGAATGAAGGGATGACGGGAAGGCTGCGGATGGACCTTCACATCCACACGTGTCTCTCACCCTGCGGTGCTCCTGAGAACGTGCCGACCCGCATCGTCCAGAAGGCCCTCGAGAAGAGGCTCGACGCGATCGGCATCTGCGACCACAACAGCTCGGAGAATGTGCAGGCGGTCCGCCGGGCCGCCGGCCGCGCCGCTTCCGACAAGCTTCACGTTTTCGGGGGGATGGAGATCACGACCCGGGAGGAGGTACATCTGCTGGCGATCTTCGAGGACGCAGAGGAGCTGGCCCGGATGCAGGATAGAGTGTACGACAGCCTGCCGGGTGTCAACGATCGGGAGGTCTTCGGCGACCAGTACATCGTCGACGAGGAGGACTACGTCACCGGGCACAACGAGCACCTGCTCATCGGGGCGACCACGATGAGCATCGACGAGACCGTCGGACACGTACACCGCCTCGGGGGCCTCGCGATCGCCTGCCACATCGATCGGGAGGTCTTCAGCGTGATCAGCCAGCTCGGCTTCGTCCCCGAGAACGCCGGGTTCGACGCGCTGGAGGTGTCGCCGAACCATGCCTCCTCGCCCTTCGACCTGTCTCCCTACCTCGACGGGTCGGCGGGGGGGCCGCCTGTCGTGACCTTTTCGGACGCGCACCATCTCTCCGACATCGGGCGCGCCCTTACGGAGATCAGGATGGTCCGCGCAGGGCTTGCGGAGTTGAAAGACGCGCTCAGGGGTGCGGGCCATCGAGACATCGCACCGGTTTTCGCGTAGAGGGACGGTGAGGTGCAGGACCTGTCGCTTCACATACTGGACATCGTCGAGAACTCGATCAACGCCGGATCGAGCAGGATCGAAGTGAGAATCGTCGCCGACGAGAAGGCCGACCTCCTGAAGCTCCTCATCGCCGACGACGGGCGGGGCATGGACGAAGAGGAGATAGAGAAGGCCCGGGACCCCTTTTACTCCTCCAGACCGGGCAAACGGATCGGCCTGGGCATCCCGCTTCTCGCGCAGGCGGCACGGGAGGGCGGCGGGGAGCTCAGCATCCAGTCAACGGCCGGCGGCGGCGTCGTGCTGAAGGCGAGCTTCACCATGAGCCACCCCGACACAAAGCCCCTGGGGGACATCGCGGGCACCATGCGCATGCTCCAGGTGACGCACCCGGAGATCGAATTTGTCTTTGAGCATCAAAGGACCTGAAGGAGAGTCGACATGAAGCTGAAACCGGAAGATCTCGATAAGATCAGCCAGCGCATGAGGGCGACCACCAATCTGCGGGAGGGCGCCGGGCGGGTCAAGATCACCGTCCACATGGGCACCTGCGGCATAGCCTCGGGCGCGCGGGATATCATAAACGCCTTTCTCAGGCACATAGAGGAGTCGGACGCCAAGGACATCATCATCACCACCTCCGGCTGCGCCGGTCTGTGCAGTCACGAGCCCATGGCGACCGTGGAGCTGGTGAACGAGCCGCCGGTGAAGTACGTGGACTTGAGCGTCGACAAAGTCGAGAAGATATTCAACGAGCACGTCATGGGAGGGACGATCGTCAAAGACTACGCCCTCGCCATCGGCAGCGAGAGGATCACCTAGATGCCCCGTTACAGAACCAACCTCATGATCTGCACCGGCACGGGCTGCGTCTCCAACGGGGCCTTCCGGATCAAGGACGCCCTCGAACGGGAACTGACGAAGCAGAACCTCCAGGATGAGGTGCAGGTAGTCACCACGGGCTGCAACGGGTTCTGCGCCAACGGCCCCATCGTGGTCGTCCAGCCCGAGGGCATCTTCTACCAGTTGCTCACCGAGGACGTCATCCCCTACCTGGTGGAGGAGCATTTCCTCAAGGGCAGGCCCGTCCCCAACCTCATGTACAAACCTCCGGAGACCGAGACGGTGGTTCCCATGATGAAGGACATCGGCTTCTTCGGGAAGCAGAGGCTCATCGCTCTGGCCAACCGGGGAATCGTCGATCCCGAGGAGATCGACGAGTACATCGCCCGGGACGGCTACAAGGCCCTCGCGAAGGCCGTCACCGACATGACCCCCGACCAGATCGTCGACGAGATGATCCGTTCCGGCCTGCGCGGCCGCGGCGGTGCGGGATTCCCCACGGGAAAGAAGTGGCAGATCTGCCGCGCCCAGCCCGGAAACGAGAAGTACGTCATCTGCAACGCCGACGAGGGGGACCCGGGCGCCTTCATGGACCGGTCCATCGTCGAGTCAGACCCCCACTCGGTCATCGAGGGGATGGTCATTGGCGCGCTGGCCATCGGGGCGACCCACGGCTTCATCTACATCAGAAACGAGTACCCCCTGGCGGTCAAGCGGATCAACCGGGCCATCGAACAGGCCAGGGAGTACGGCCTGCTGGGAGACAACATCTTCGGGTCGGAGTTCAGCTTCGACCTGGCCGTGGCCCGCGGCGCGGGTGCCTTCGTCTGCGGAGAGGAGACCTCTCTGATCAACTCGCTGATGGGCAAGCTCCCTCAACCCAGGGTCAGGCCCCCCTACCCCGCCCAGTCCGGGTACAACGGCATGCCCACCAACATCAACAACGTGGAGACCTGGGCGAACGTCCCACGCATCATCTTCCACGGCGCCGACTGGTTCAGCTCCATCGGCACCGAGACCAGCAAGGGCACCAAGGTCTTCTCCCTGGTGGGGAAGGTGAACAACACGGGGCTCGTGGAGGTGCCCATGGGCATCACCCTCCGGGAGATCATATTCGATATCGGCGGCGGGGTGCCCGACGGAAAAGCCTTCAAGGCTGTACAGACCGGCGGCCCCTCGGGAGGGTGCATCCCGGCCGAACTGATCGACATACCCGTGGACTTCGAGTCCCTGCGGGAGGCCGGCTGCATCATGGGATCGGGCGGCATGATCGTCATGGACGAGAACACCTGCATGGTGGAGGTGGCCCGCTACTTTCTCGCCTTCACCCAGGAAGAGTCCTGCGGCAAGTGCGTGCCCTGCCGCATCGGCACCAAGCGCATGCTGGAGCGGCTGGAGGCGATCTGCGGCGGCGAGGGAACCCGGGAGGACATCGAGTTCCTCGAAGACCTGTCCCACTCCATCAAGGACTCCGCCCTGTGCGCCCTGGGCCAGACCGCGCCCAACCCGGTTCTCACCACTCTCAGGTACTTCAGGGACGAGTACGAGGCCCACATCGATGAGAAGCGCTGCCCCGCGGGGGTCTGCAAGGCCCTGATCCGTTACGAGGTGCTCCCCGAGAAGTGCGTGGGCTGCGGCGCCTGCCTCCGGGCCTGCCCGGTGGAAGCCGTTTCGGGGGAGAAGAAACAGGTTCACCTCATCGACCAGGAGAAGTGCATCAGGTGCGGCATGTGCCTCGCCAGCTGCCGCTTCGACGCGATCTCCGTTCACTAGAACTCAAAGACTGAAACAGCGAGGTTTTGATATGAGCGAGAATGTGACACTGACGATAGACGGCAGGGAGGTGTCGGTCGGCCCGGGCGTCACCATCTACTGGGCCGCCAAGAAGCTCGGCATCGAGATCCCTCATCTCTGCTACGGGGAGGACATTCCTCCCATGAGCTCCTGCAGGCTCTGCGTGGTGGAGGTGGAGGGCATGCGCACCCTGGCCGCCTCCTGCTCCCACCCTGCCGCAGAGGGAATGATCGTCAGAACCGACACCGAGAGAGTGCACCGCGCCCGCAAGGCCAACCTGGAGCTTCTCCTCTCCGACCACAACGTGGAGTGCATCGTCTGCGAGAAGAGCGGGGACTGCCTTCTCGAGAAGTACGCCTACGAGTTCGGCATCAAGGAACCTTCCTACGGCGGGGAGAGAAACGAGCACCCCGTACATGACGACGACCCCTTCATCGTCCGCGACTACAACAAGTGCATCCTCTGCGGCCGGTGCGTCTATGCCTGCAGCGAGATTCAGCAAGACAACGCAATCAGCGTGTCCAACCGGGGGTTCGGGGCGCACATCTCCACGGCCTTCGACCGACCCCTGCAGGACACCACCTGCGAGTTCTGCGGCCGGTGCATCAGCGTCTGTCCGGTCGGGGCCTTGAGCGAGAAATCAAGGCAGCGCAAGGGCCGGGAGTGGGAGCTCCAGACCACCGCCACGATCTGTCCGTACTGCGGCTGCGGCTGCACCCTGGTCATGCACACCAGAAACGGGGAGCTGGTCAAGGTGACCACGAGCCGGGACACCGTGGGCCGGGGCAACTTGTGCGTCAAGGGCAAGTTCGGGACCCACTTCATCAACCACAAGGAGCGCCTGACCCGACCCCTGATCAAGCGGGACGGCCGTTTCGAGGAAGCCACCTGGGACGAGGCCCTCGACCTGGTGGCCAAGCGCCTGCGGGAGATCAAGGACGCCCACGGCCCCGGGGCCATCGGCGGGCTGTCCAGCGCCAAGTGCACGAACGAAGACAACTACGTGTTCCAGAAGCTCATGCGCGCGGTGATCGGAACCAACAACGTCGACCACTGCGCCCGGCTGTGTCACGCCTCCACCGTGGCCGGGCTGGCCAAGGCCTTCGGCTCCGGCGCCATGACAAACTCGATCACGGAGCTGCGCTTCGCCGACTGCTTCTTCGTGACCGGATCCAACACCACGGAGGCCCATCCCATCATCGGCCTGGAGATCAAGGCGGCCGTCCAGAAGCACGGCGCCAAGCTGATCGTGGCCGACCCCCGGGAGATCGACCTGGTGCGTATCGCCACCCTGTGGCTCCGGCACCGCTCCGGCACCGACGTGGCCCTCTTCAACGGGATCATGCACGTGATCCTGCAGGAAGGCCTGGAGGACCGTGAGTTCATCGAGAAACGCACCGAGGACTTCGACAAGCTCAAGGCCGCCGTGGCCCAGTACACCCCCGAAAGGGCCGAGAAGATCACCGGCGTGCCGAAGGACAAGATCATCGAGGCCGCCCGCCTGTACGCGGGCGCGGACAGGGGCTCGATCGTGTACAGCATGGGAATCACCCAGCACACTACCGGCACCGACAACGTGCTGTCCCTGGCCAACCTCGCCATGATCACCGGCAACCTGGGCCGGAAGTCCACGGGCGTGAACCCCCTGCGGGGCCAGAACAACGTCCAGGGCGCCTGCGATCTCGGAGCTCTCCCGAACGTCTACCCGGGCTACCAGCAGGTGGCCAATCCCCAGATCCAGGAGAAGTTCGAGAAGGCCTGGGGCGCTTCCCTGTCCCTCGTGCCCGGCCTGACCGTGGTGGAGATGCTCCACGGGGCCGAGGAGGGCAAGATCCGGGGCATGTACATCATGGGCGAGAACCCCTTCCTGAGCGATCCCAACGTGAACCGGGTCAGGAAGGACCTGGAGGCCCTGGAGTTCCTGGTGGTCCAGGACATCTTTCTCTCCGAGACCGCCCAGTTCGCAGACGTGGTGCTGCCCGCGGCCAGCTTCGCCGAGAAGGACGGCACCTTCACCAACACGGAGCGGCGCGTCCAGCTCCTGCGCAAGGTCCTCGATCCCCCTGGGGAAGCCCGCGGCGACTGGCAGATCCTGTGCGACGTCTCAGCCCGCCTGGGCTTCCCGATGAGCTACCAGAGCTCGGCGGGCATCATGGACGAGATCGCCTCCCTGACTCCGATCTACGGCGGCATCCATCATGACCGCCTGGAGGGACGGGGGCTGCAATGGCCCTGCCCCGACCGGGAGCACGCCGGCACGCCCTTCCTGCACCAGGGCATGTTCTCCCGGGGCAAGGGCCTGTTCACCGCCGTGGAGTACCTCCCACCGGCCGAGGAGCCGGACGAGGAGTACCCCATCCTGCTCACCACCGGGCGAATCCTCTACCACTTCCACACCGGCACCATGAGCCGACGGGTCGAGGGGCTGGATGCGATCCGCCCCGACGGGTTCGTGGAGATCCACCCGGAGGATGCAGCCGCCCTCGGGATCGCGGACGGCAGCCTGGCCGAGCTCACCTCCCGCCGCGGCACGGTCACGGCCAAGGCCGTGGTCACCCGGCGCTCGCGCCCCGGCTCGGTGTTCATGACCTTCCACTACGCCGAGGCGGCGGCCAACCTCCTGACCAATGACGCCCTGGACCCGGTGGCCAAGATCCCGGAGTTCAAGGTGTGCGCGGTGAAAGTTCGCCCGGCGGCCCCCCGCAAGGGCGCGAAGAAGGCCGGCTGAGGCACGCCGGCTGCGAGGGGAGCCTACCCGGACCGCTGCCCCTCGTGAGGGTAGCCCAGGTCCACCTCGAGCTTGCTGCGGCTCACCCCGTTGGGCACGATGCAGAGAAAACCCAGGGGCTCGTCTCCCTCCTGCAGAAGCTGGTGCCGCTCGTCGGGCTCGACGAGGACGGCGTCGTGGGCTCGAAGAGGGTAGCGCCGCCCTTCGAGAAGCAGCGCGCCGCGGCCTCGCACCACGAACACCTCGTGCTCGTAAGAGTGGACGTCCTCGGACGACGAGGCCCCGGGCCCCAGCTCGAAATACCGCATCTCGAAGCCCGGGGCCCCGAATTCCTCCAGGACCAGGTAACGAATCGACACTCCGGGGCGATAGCCCCGGTTGATCCCCTTCTCGGGGATGTCGTGGAGATTGATCTTGTACACGGCGGCACTACATCCGGTCGATGATCCGGTCGACCCTTTCCAGGACCTTTTCCCGGTCCTCTCCCCGGATGATGGCGTTCTTGAATGCCTCTTTGGCCGCTTCCTTGAGATGCCCCGGCAGGGTGTCGCGGTCGATCGCCGCCAGCACGTACACCCGGTAGACCGGGTCCGAGGGCTCCGCGCCCGCGCCCTTGCAGAGCCGGCCGGTAGCCATCCACTGGGCCTTGACGATCGTGCTCTCCAGCTGCCCCTTGGGCAGGTAGCCCAGGGCCCGGTCGGCCCCGAGAGCGGTGTTGATGTCCGGAAGACGAACCCCGACCTCCTCCGCCGCCTGCGGGATGATGATGTCCAGCCAGTCCTGGACGTACACGGCGTAGCGCTCGAGGGTGTCGTCGATGGCGTCGAAGCGGGCCCCGCGCTCGTTGTTCATGTCCTCCGAGTAGCCCACGAACACGACCGCCCGCTTGGGCACGTCCGCGGGTCTCAGCCCCGCTTCCCGGATGGCCGTACGCTCGTTTCCGACCCACTTGGGGGCATCACGATCCGGGTTGGCTCCCCGGTCCCAGATGACCTGGCCGGTCTCGCGGCACTGGGTGGTCACGCAGGCGCCCAGAACCAGGGTCGCGAGGACCGCGGCCGCGACCAGCAGAATCCAGCTGTTTTTCATTGTCTCGATCTCCCTCCGCTCGGATGCAAGAATGATTCCTCCCCTACTATAGCACACTTGCGCCCCGTCATCAGACCCTTGCTCTCGCCCCAATTGTTCATTATTATAGTACAAAGTATTACGATGCGTCGCGCAAGGAGCCGCCCCATGAGTGCTCACCTGGACGAAGTCATCAGCTTCAAGGTCGAATCCTCCCTGGCCGGGGTCATCAAGCGCCTGCCGAACCGCTCGCAGTTCATCCGCGCGGCGGTGCTGGCCGCCCTGGAGCACACCTGTCCCCTGTGCCAGGGCACCGGCATCCTGACCCCGGAGCAGCAGGGGCACTGGAACGAGTTCGCCGAGCACCACTCGGTCAGGGACTGCACGACCTGCGGGCAGCCGTACCTGGTCTGCGGGGAGCAGCGATCATGAGCCCCCGTCTCTGCGAGAGCCCCCGTCTCTGCGAGAGCCTTCGCCTCGCACCGCCTGCTCTGCTCGTCCTGCTCCTCGCCCTGCTGATGGCACCGGCGAACCCCCAGCCTGCCTTTTCGGGGGGCCAGCGTCAGGGGGAACCTGCGGCCGGCCTCGGGGTCTACGTCAGCATCCTGCCGGCGGCCCAGTTCGTCGAGCGCATCGGGGGCGGGCGGGTCACCGTGGAAGTCCTGGTTCAACCCGGTCAGAGCCCTCACAGCTTCGAGCCCACGCCGCGACAGATGGCGGGGCTGGCGTCGGCAGACCTCTACTTCCGCATCGGCGTGGAGTTCGAGAACGCTCTGATTCCCCGGGTCCAGAGCACCATGCGGGATGTAGAGGTGGTGGACCTTCGGCAGGGCATCCCCTTGAGGGAAATCGAGGAGGACGACCATGAGGAGGAGGCCGACCACGACGATGACGACGACGCCCACGCCGGCCTGGATCCCCACATCTGGATGGATCCCCGCAACGTCATGATCATGGCCGCGACGATTCGAGACGCCCTGACCCGCCACGACCCCGATGGGCGGACGACCTACGAAGAGGGCTTCCGGAGCTACGTCGCCGAGTTGGAGGACCTGCACCGGCGCATCGGCTCCACCCTGGCTCCCGTCCGCGGCGAGACCCTGTTCGTCTACCACCCGGCCTTCGGCTACTTCGCCGATGCCTACGGCCTGGAGCAGGTGGCCGTGGAAACCGGGGGCTCCGAGCCCAGCGCCCGGCAGCTGGCGCGGCTCATCGACGCTGCCCGGGCTCAGGGCGTGCGGGTCCTGTTCGTGCAGCCCCAGTTTTCGACGGTGAGCGCCGAAGCGGTGGCCCGGGCGATCGGCGGCGCCGTGGTACCTATCGACGCCCTGGCCCGGGATTACGTGGCAAACCTGGAGCGCGTGGCCGCCGCGGTGGAGGAGGCGCTTCGCGAATGAGCCGGCATGTCCGGAACCAGGGGGGGGCGCGGTCGGCCGCGGCGAATCAGCAGCCGGCCATCGTCATGCACAACGTGAGCTTCGCTTACGACGGCGAGCCGGTAGTCTCCAAGGTCTACTTCAAGATCTTCCCGGGGGACCTGGTCAGCCTGATCGGCCCGAACGGGGGCGGCAAGACCACCCTCTTCAAGCTGATCCTGGGGCTGCTCCACCCGACCCGGGGGGAGGTGCGGGTGTTCGGAAAGCCGCCGGAGAAGGCGCGGACCCGCCTCGGCTATGTGCCGCAACACGTGAGCTTCGACTTCAAGTTCCCGGTGTCGGTCCTGGACGTAGTCCTGATGGGGCGCCTGGGCCGGCCGTTGATCGGACCGTACAACCGCGAAGACCGCCAGGCGGCGCTGGAGTCCCTGGCGGAGGTGGAGTTGGACGCGTTGGGCCGGCGGGCCTTCGCCGACCTGTCCGGCGGGCAGCGGCAGCGGGTCTTGATCGCCCGGGCCCTGGCCACCCGGCCCGAGCTCCTGCTGTTGGACGAGCCCACGGCCAACCTGGACCGGACGGCGGAGCACAGCCTCTACGAGCTGCTGCGCAAGCTCAACGAGCGGCTGACCATCCTGATGGCCTCCCACGACGTGGGCTTCGTGACCCGCTTCGTCAAGCAGTGCCTGTGCGTCAACCGCAACGTGATTCTTCACCCCACCAGCAACATCGACGGCAGGATCATCCGGGAGCTCTACGGCAGCGACATGGCCCTGGTCCAGCACCCTCACTCGCTCCACGGAGGTTCGTGATGCTCGAGTTCATTCAGGACGCTTCGCGGTACGCCTTTCTCCAGTATGCCCTGGCTACAGGCCTGCTGTCGGCGGTGGCCTGCGGGATCGTCGGCAGCTACGTCACGGTGCGCCGCATCACCTACATCGCGGGAGCCATCGCCCACTCGACCCTTGGGGGCATGGGGGCGGCCCGCTACCTGGAGCGCAACCTGGGGTGGAGCTTCATCACCCCGATGCACGGGGCGGTATTCGCCGCCCTGCTGGCGGCGATCATCATCGGCCTGGTCAGCCTGTACGGCCGGGAGCGGGAGGACACGGTCCTGAGCGCGGTCTGGGCCATCGGAATGGCGGTGGGCATCTTCTTCATCACCCGCACCGCCGGGTACAGCGAAGACCTGATGAGCTACCTCTTCGGGAACATCCTGATGGTCCGCCGGATGGACCTGTTCCTGATCGTCGGGCTGGACGTGCTCGTCGTGGCAGTGAGCTTCCTGTTTTACCATCAGCTGGAGGCGATCTGCTTCGACGAGGAGTTCGCCCGCCTGCGGGGGGTGCAGGTGGAGCTGTTCTACATCCTGCTGCTCTGCCTGACGGCGCTCACCATCGTGACCCTGCTGCAGGTCGTCGGGATCGTGATGGTCATTGCCCTGCTCTCCCTGCCCGCCGCGACCGCAGCCTTCCTGACGCGGCAGCTCTGGCAGACGATCGTCGTGGCGATCGGGCTCAATCTCCTGTACATGGTGGGAGGCCTGGCTGTGAGCTACGGGCCGAACCTCCCCGCCGGGGCAACGATCATCATCCTCGCAGGGGTAGTGTACATTGGAGTGGTGTCGGTAGGACCCGTGGTACGCCGGAGACTCCGGAAGCGCGCTTAGCCGCTACCCCGTTCGGCGCTACCCCGTCACTCGACAGCGCCGCGTTCCACGTAGGCGTAGGCGCTGTGGTTGTGGATGCTCTCGAAGTTCTCGACCTCGACGCTGAACCATGGAAACTCTCCGCGGCTCTCCAGCTTCTGGGTAACCTCCCGCACCACGTCCTCCACGAACAGGGGATGGTCGAAGGCCCGCTCGGTGATGTGTTTCTCGTCCTCGCGCTTGAGGAGGGTGTAGACCTCGCTGGAACCGGACTGCTCCACCAGGCTGATCACGTCCTCGATCCAGAAGAACTTCTCGAACAGGAGCTTGACCCGGACGATTCCCCGCTGGTTGTGGGCGCCCCGGTCGCTGATCTCCAGGGAACAGGGACACACCGTGGTGACCGGGACCTCCACGCCCACGTAGAAGTGCCGCTGGTGGTCGCCGACCTCGCCCACGTACTCGCAGGTGTAGCCCATCATGCTCCGCTCCCCGGACACCGGGGCCTTCTTCTCCACGAAGTACGGGAACGAGACCTCGGCGTACGCCCGCCGCGCGGCGAGGGAGGAACGGATCTCCTCCAGCATGTCCATGAAGTTGTGCATCGAGATGTCCACGTAGTACTGGTTGACCACCTCGATGAAGCGGCTCATGTGAGTTCCCTTGAACTCGTGGGGCAGGTCGGCATAGAGGTTGATTGTGCCCACGGTGGCCTGGGTGCGGTTTTTCCTGTCCAGAACCGTGATCGGGTACCGAACGTGCTTGACCCCAACCTTCTGGATTTCGATCTGCCGCTCGTCCTTTCGACTCTGCACGTCGATCATGGCCTGGGCTCTTCGTCGCCGATTTGATCGAAGGAATACTGCACGGCCTGGTAGCCCTTGCGCAGCTCCGTGACCTCCTCACCGACGTACCTGCCGTCGATCAGGCAACTCTTGAACAGCCGGGCGATCTCGGCCATCTCCCCCTCCTTCATGCCGACCCGGGTCATTTCCTGCACCCCCAGGCGGATGCCCGCCGGGTTGGTCACGTTCTCCAGAGGCTCGTGGGGAAGGAGGTTCATGTTCAGAATGATGTTGTTGTCCTTGAGGTGCCGGGCCACCTCGTCGCCGCCGCCGAACTCCATGACGTCCACGGCCAGCTGGTGGCTCTCCGTGAACCCGAACTCCGGTGCCGCCACCTTGAAGCCCGCCTCGTGGAGCTGCCGGCCGAGCTCCTTGGCGTTGGCGACGACCTGCCGGGCATACGCGTGGCCGAACTCCATCATCTCGTAGGTCGTAATCGCCAGAGCCACCAGGGTGTCCAGGTGATGGTTGGAGGATGAGCCGGGGAAGGCCCCCTTGTCGATCTTGCGCCACTCCCCTTCCCCGGCGTTGCTCAGCACGATCCCACGCTGGGATCCGAAGAAGGTCTTGTGCACGCTCCCCGTGATGAGCAGGGCCCCCTCCCGCAGGGGGTCCTGGAAGCAGCCCCCGGCGATGAGCCCGAGGACGTGGGCGGCATCGTACAGGATGGCCACGTCCCGGTTCCGGCAGGCCTCCACCAGCTCCTGGATCGGCTCGGGGAACAGGAAGAGACTCTTGCCGAGGATCAGGACCTTGGGGGACACAGCCCGGATCAGCTCGACGGTGCGCTCGACGTCGACGTGGTAGCCGTCGCCGGTGAGGGGAAAGTTGACGATGTTGGCGGTGTACTTGCCCACCGATCCCACCCGGTGATGGCTGATGTGCCCTCCCCCGGGAGTGGAGTTCACCATGACCACGTCCCCGGGGTGGATGTAGCGGCTGAAGACCGCGTCGTTGGCCACCGTGCCGCTGATCGGACGGACGTCCACCTGGCGGCAATGAAACAGGGTCTTCAGGTTCTTCTTGATCCGGGCCTCGACCTCGTCGATGATCTCCGTGCCCTGGTAGTAACGCTCCCCCGGGTGACCCTCCGCATAGCGGTGGGCGAAATCCGAGCCCATCACCGCCCGGGCGCGCTCGCTGAGCACGTTCTCACTGGCGATCAGATTCAGGGTGCCGGAACGCCACTCGTTCTGCCTGCGCACAAGCTCCTCGATCTGGGATACGTTGCGTTCGTACATGATGGTTTCCCCGCTGCAGTGCGACGATTTCGAGCCGGTCGAACAGAGTCAACCAAACATACAGATTCGCCCCGGAGGCGTCAAGCAAAGGGAGGAGGCAAGGGGAAGGCGGCCCGTTCCTACTCGCGCTCCTGCGAGTTATCCTGCGGATGCTCCTGCAGGTACTCCTGCAGGATCTCCAAAAGGAGGCGCAGGGTATCCTGGGGCAGCTGCTCCAGGCGCCCCTCCATGACGCCGGCCAGCTCCTGGAGCTCCCGGGTAGCCCGGATGGTCTCTTCCAGCTCACCGGTCAGACGCTCCAGGCGGGCCGCCTTTGTCTGGGCCGCCTGGAGCTCGGCCTCGAGCCTTCGGATCTCGGCGTCCGCCGCCGCCAGGCGGGCATCGGTTGCGGCCGCCTGCTCCTCCACCATCTCCTCGCTGGCGATCCCGACCCAGCCGGCCATCGTCGCGCAGCCGGCCAGCAGCACCGCCGCAAGAATACCCACCCCTGCCGCCGGCATGCCGGCGTTTCGAGCTCTCATGGCCTCCCCCTCCTGATGCGAACCCTTCGGCCTACTCGCCCCCGGAACGCTCGCGGTCGAAGCTCCGGATCTTCTCCAGGACCTGCCCCCGCGCCTCCTCGTAGATCTGCCGGATGGTCGGGTCCCGGAAGTTGAAGACCCGTTCCTCGAAGGTCGTGGACCCCAGGCGCCCGAACAGCCGGGCCTCCGCCTCTTCGATGCTCTTACCGTAGATGTGGTAGGAGTCCGCGTGCCAGTTCAGCCGCCCGAGCTCGATGCGGCGCCCGGAGCGCAGGGCGATCTCGTCGGCCACCATCTCCCGGTTGAAATGGGTGAAGCCGAACATGTTCATGAAGTTGGCGCCCCAGGCGTCGTTGGAGCGGAAGCGCACGTTGCAGTTGAGCCAGCCCACGCCTTCCTCGTCGAAGAGCAGCCGGTACCAGATCGACTGCAGGCAGGGCGGGTCGTAGCAGTCGAAGTCCAGGTTGGGCATCCAGGTGATCATCTGGGCCTGCCGGGTGTACGGCTGGGCCGTCAGCTTGGCGACCACCTTCTCGATCTGGTCGATCCGGTAGCTTCCCGCCTCCAGCGAGTGATCCCCTCGGCGCTCCTTCCAGCTGCCCCAGGCCGCCAGGCGTCCGTGGTAGGTGTACTCCCAGCGGGTGTCATCGGGGTCGTTCATGTTCTTGACCCAGTGATCCTTGGCCCCGGCCAGCTCCAGGACGTACTCCTGGAGGTCCTCGATGCCTCCGGGAAAGGCCTTGTGGATCATCGGGTCTTCCCAGGGCTCCAGGACCGTGATGTTCATGGTGGCGTCGATGCTCGGCGGGTCTCCGGGCTTGTCGTACTGGGTCGAGACCCGCACCCCCTGCCGGTAAAGGGAGATCAGGGCCTTCTCGTAGCCTTCAGCCAGGGTCCGGCCTTCGACGAAGAGTATCGGGATGTTCTTCACGCTCCGCCTCCGTGGAAGGGGTTGAGGACCACAGTTCCGTCGATCTCGAGTCCGGCCTGGAGGTCTTCGGACAGCAGGAACTTGGCCTCGCAGAGGTTCGCGGCAGCGACGATCAGCGCGTCCCGGTAGGACAGCGAAAAACGGTCCATCAATCCCCAGGCCCGGTCGATCACGGGCGCATCGACGGGAAGGGGTCGCCAGGCGAACAGGTCGCGAACGATGTCGCGGGCCTTCATCGGGCTGAGTCCAGGCGACAGCTTCCGGGTCACGGTCACGTAGAACTCGGAGAGAACCTGGTAGCTCACGCGCCCGGAGCGCTCTTCCCACAGGCGCGCCATCTGGCGTTGCGCGGTAGGGCACTTCCGCTTCTCTGATGCATCGATCGAGTAGACCAGGACGTTGGTGTCCACGAACACCCTATCGCTCATGGACCTCGTCCCGGGAAGGATACCTGCCGCCAGGCTTGAGCGGCTCGGGCTTGCGGGCGAGAAACCGCTGCTTGGACCGCTCGTACTGCCGCTCGTGGTTCATCTGTTCCTCTACCAGGCGGCCAACGAAACGGGAGACGCTGACGTCGTGCTCAGCCGCCCACACCCGCAGCCAGCGGGCAACCTCCTCCTTGAGGGTAATCGTCACGTTCTTCATGACACGAATTTAGCGTAACACGAAATTCGTGTCAACGGCGGGCCTGCAGCGGGCCGGTAGGCCTAGTGCCGGAAGCTCCGCTGCCCAGTGAAGACCATGGCGGCCCCTGCCTCGTTGCAGGCCTCGATGACCTCGAAGTCCCTCTCCGAGCCCCCGGGCTGCACGACCGCCGCGACCCCCTCCCGCAAGCCAACGTCCACGCCGTCGCGGAAAGGGAAGAAGGCGTCGGAGACCATGCAGCTGCCCGAGAGGCCGCCCCGGAGCTCCCGCACTTCCTCGTCGACGGCCTCCCGCTCGCGCCCCTGGGGCAGGGCGCTGTACGGCTGCCGGTGGCGCTCCCAGGTCAGGCGGTCGGCGAGCTTGCGGTAGGCCTTGTCCCGGGCGATCTCGGCCACCCCCACCCGATCCTGTTCCCCGGTGCCGATCCCGACGGTGGCCCCGTCCTTCACGTAGATCACGGAGTTGCTCGTGATCCCGCTCTCCACCAGCCAGCCGAAGAGCAGGTCCTCGGCCTCCCGGGCCGTGGGCTCCCGGTCGACCCGGTACTCCCTGCCCTGCCAGGCGGCCTGGGCGGGGATGAAGTCCCGGACGCTCAGGGTGATCGGGGCGAAGGACCACTGGGCCACCATCCCCCCGTCGATCAGGGTCCGGAGCTCCAGGGCCCGGGTCCCGACGAGCTCCTGCAGGCGATCCATGCGCCGGATCCGCATGACCCTGAGGTTCTTGCGCCGGGCCAGGATGTCCAGCACCCCTTCGGCGAACCCTGGGGCGGCCACCACCTCGCAGTACTGCTCGCCGATCAGCTCCGCGGTCTCCCGGTCGAGCTCCCGGTTCACGGCGATAGCCCCGCCGAAGGCCGCGATGCGGTCGGCCATGTAGGCCCGGGTGTAGGACTCCGCCAGGCTCGTGGCCCGGGCTACGCCGCAGGGGTTGTTGTGCTTGACGATGACCGTGCAGGGATCCTTCGAGAAGTAGCGCAGGATGTTCAGGGCGCTGTCCACGTCGGTCAGGTTGATCTTCCCCGGGTGCTTGCCCGACTGCAGGAGCTCTGCGTCCGAAGCCAGGTAGCGCCCGGGCTCAATGCTCCGCACCTCCCCGAGGGAGAGGTTGCCACCCACCAGGCGGTACAGGGCCGCCTCCTGGTCCGGGTTCTCGCCGTAGCGCAGGCCCTTTTCCTCACCGTCGAGGGTCCAGGTGGCCTTCTCGAAGCGCAGGGTCTGTCTACCCGCCCCTTCCCCGAAGCTGATCTCCAGCTCCCTGGGAAAGTGCTCCTCGGTGATGGTGCGGTATGCGGCCTTGAAATCCTTGATGCTCACGTTGACTCCTCCCGTCAGCGAATCTCCCGGTAGCTCCCCGCCACTTCCCGGTCCTCCCGCCCGCCCAGGTAGCCGGCGATGGCTGCGTCGTACTCCGCGGTGCGGGCGAAGGCCTTGCGGGCCAGGCGGAAGCGCGTGGCCAAACTCAGGGCGCCCTGGCCGGCCTCGAGCTCCCTGACGATGTCTCCGTAGTCGTCCGGGTCCACGACCGGGGCCACCCGGATGTAGTTCTTGGCCGCCGCCCGGATCATGCAGGGGCCGCCGATGTCGATGTTGGCCCGGGCCTGCTCCGGGGTGGCGTCGTCACGGGAAATCGTCTCCACGAAGGGATAGAGGTTGACCACCACCATGTCGAAGGCCACCGCCCCCGTGCGCTCCAGGTCGCGGCGGTGCTCGTCGTTGTAGGTCTCGCTCAGGAGACCCAGGTAGATCTTGAAGTCCAGGGTCTTGACCAGGCCCCCCTGCATCTCCGGCTGCCCGGTGTAGTCCGAGACCGACACGAGCCGCCCGCGGTCGTCTGTGCCCCCGGGGCCCGCCCCCGTGGCGCCACCACCGAGAAGCTCCTCCAGGCGCCGATAGCTGCCCCCGGTGGAGTAGAAGCGCACCTCGGGGTTGATGCGCAGGAGGGCCGGCACCAGGTCCTCCAGCCCCCGCTTGTCGAAGACGCTGACGATCACGTTGCGCACGGCAACCCGGTCGTCGATGGTTTCCACGTAGTTCATGGCATGCTCCTCTATGGTCTCCCGGGGGCGCCGTTCAGGTAGCGATACACGGCCAGGGCGTTGATCTGCGCCGCCTCCCACATCTCCTCCACTTCCACGTACTCGTCGGCCTGGTGGGGCATGTGCCGGGGCCCGGGCCCGTTGACCAGGGACGGGATCCCTTTCCATGCCCGGAGAAAGGTGCCGTCGGTGGCACCGGGGACCCCGTTGTAGACCGGCTCCCGGCCGGTCACGTCCCGGTAAGCGGAGGCGGCGACCCGGACGATCGGTTCGTCCGCCTCCATGGTCACCACGGGGCGGTCCTCGATGAACTCGATCTCGGCCTTGAAGTCCCGGTCCTCGGCGGCCAGGCGCTTCAGGATCCCCTCCATGGCCGCCCGGATCTGGGGATGGCTCTGGCAGGGGGTCGTGCGGATGTCCACGAAGGCCTGGGACTCCCCGGGCATGACGTTGAGCTGGGCCGGGGAGCCCGGGGGCGGGGACTGCACCACCGTGAAGGTCACCGAGGGAAAACCAAGATACTCGTCTTCGCCGCAGCGCCCGATCTCCTCCCCCTCGAACTCTTCGAAGGCCAGGATGATTCGGGCCAGGCGGGTGTTCGGGTTGATGCCCGTGCGGGGCATGGCCCCGTGGGCCATCTTCCCGGTCACCCGGACCACGGCGCGCAGCGCCCCCTTCATGCTCAGGCACAGCTGGTTCTCTTCGGGCTCGGACACCAGGGCGGCGTCCACGTCGTCGGCGTGACCCCGGCGGATGAAGTCCTTGATCCCGATCATCATCCCCTCCTCGTCGCACACGAAGCCCAGGCGGATGCGACCCGGGAAGCTCACCCCGGAACGGAGCAGGGCCTTGAGGGTCACCAGGTGGACCGCCAGGCCCGCCTTCATGTCGCAGGAGCCCCGGCCGTACATGCGGCCCTCCTTGATCTCGCCCCCGAAGGGATCCATGGTCCAGCGGCTCCTCTCCCCCTCGGAGACCACGTCGGTGTGGCCTTCCAGCATCAGGCAGGGCCCGCGCTTGCCCGAGTCCACCGTAGCCACGATGTTCTCCCGGCCCGGTTCCACCTCCTCCACTGCGGCCTCGATGCCCAGCTCCTGCCGCAGCCAGTCGCGGATGAAGGCCACCGCCTCGCGTTCGGTGTTCCCGGTCTCCGGGCGGATCACCGAGTCGATCTGCACCAGCTTCCGGGTCAGCTCCACGAGCTCCTTCCGGTCGAGGGCCTCCAGGATCTTGCGCTCGTCGGGATCGCGGATGGAGTCGGGGACGGGATCGGGGACGGAATCGGTCGCCATGGCGGGTCTCTCCTGGCTTATCGGGGTGCGTCATACCCCGGATGGGGGTAGTTGTACACTCTTTCGCCGGAAGATGCAAAGGTCCGGCCGGCCGGGGTGTCGGCTGGAAGCCCGGCTGGCGCCGCACTCAACCCGCCCGCGGCCCGCCGCCCCTCAGCTCCCCTTCCCCTCCATGACCTTGATCTCCTCCAGCACCTCGTTGTAGCGCTTTTCGCTCAAGGGATAGAAGGAGAGGACCACCACGGCCGCCACGAAGAGCAGCGCCGTAACCGGACCGAGGAGCACCCGGATGCCCAGGCGGGCGGAGGCGCTCTGGGCCACCTCCGGCACGTAGCCGCTGGCTTGCAGGATCCAGCCGCTCAGGGCGATGGCCAGAGCCTGGCCGATCTTGCTGATGAAGGTCCACAGGCCGTAGTAGCCCCCTTCGCGCCGCTCCCCGGTTTGCAGGTAGCCGTACTCCACCGTGTCCGGGACCATGGACCAGGGCATGGGGTAGGTCGTGGACAGGCCGATCCCGGCGATGAACATCATGACGAACACGAAGGCCAGGCCGATCACGTGCCCCAGCAGGAAGATCACGATGCAGGCCGCCGCAATGATCAGCATGCCGATCACGTAGGTGGTCTTCTTGCCGATGCGCCTGGAGACCAGCACCGACAGGGGAATGAACAGCATGGCCGTGACCAGCAGGATCAGCAGGCCCACGGTGGTCATGCCTTCATTGTCAAAAAGGTACTTGAAGTAGTAGATCATGATCCCGCTGACCACCGTGACCGCCGTGATGTTCCCCATGTAGGTGAAGACGATGACCAGGAAGGGCTTGTTCCGGAACACGTTGAGGTAGGTCTTGAAGAAGCCCATCATCGACTTGCCCTTCTCGGCAAGCGGCGGCTCCCGAACCGAGAAGAAGGTGATCAGGGAAGCCCCCATCATCAGGGCCCCGAAGATCGCACCCATGGCGGTAAAGCCGATGCTCTTGTTCGGGAAGGCGCCGATGAGCGGCAGGGCCGCGCCGGCGCCTACCAGGGTACCGATGACCATGAAGGTCGAGCGGAAACCGTTCAGGCTGGTGCGCTCGTGGTAGTCCTTGGTGAGCTCCGGGGTCAGGGAAGAGTACGGGACGTTGACCACGGTGAAGGCGGTGGACAGCAGGCAGTAGGCGATGACCCCCCAGACGAACAGCCCGGCCTGGGCCTCCAGGCGCGGGTTGGTGAACATGAAGATCATGGCCGCAAACCACGGAAAGCTCCCGAACAGCAAGTACGGCCGTCGGCGGCCCCAGCGGGTGCGGGTGCGGTCCGATATGTAGCCCATCATGGGGTCGGTGACCGCGTCCCAGATCTTTCCGATCATGACCACGATCCCGGCCATGCCGGCGGAGATGCCCACCGTGTCGGTCAGGTAGTTGAGCATCCAGAAGGCGATCACGGTGAAGTAGAGATTGCCCCCGAGATCCCCCACCCCGAAGCCGAGCTTGACCCGGACGGGGAGCTTCCCGCTTTGAGCCTGGTCCACGGCATCCACCTCCTCGAAAGCCTCTCGAAAGCCTGCAGCGATATCCTTCGTTTGTAGGGCGGAAACCGCCGGGCGTCAAGAACACGCCCGCAGCGGGACGGGCCGGCACCGGGAGTGAATCTGCACAGGGCCGGCCGGGGAGTCAGACTCGCAGGTTCACCTTGGCCACGTGGGGACGGAAATCCCGAAATCCTCCGCCGGCAGCCACGATCTGGAGCACCGGCGACGGCCGGGTGATCCGAATCCCGGAGAGCAGACCCGCCGGGGTGCCGGCAAAGGCCTGCGGCAGCGTCGGGGTCGAAGGTCCGAGGAGGACCACGCTGCGGCAGGAGCGGGCCAGCTCGAGGAGGTGCTCCAGGGTGCCGTTGACCAGGGAGGTGGCGGTGATCAGGGCCACCTGAGAGCCCGGCAGGACCGACTCGACCCTTTCGGCCGGCAGGGCCCCGGGCCTGGGACGGTCGTCCACGCTCACCACTTCGACGCCCCGCCCCTCCAGACGCTGCAGTACCGGCAGAAAGCACCCCACCATGCACAGCCGGTCGCCGTCGCGGATATCCACGTGGTCGAGGACGTCGCCGGGAAGCGCGGCGTCCGTCCCGTTCTCCGGCGCATCACAACAGATCGCGTTGACGGTGGCCAGGGCCAGGGCGGACTCCACCAGGTCCCCTCCCCCGAGGAGGGCAATCAGCTCGGCCGCCGCGGTCCCGGCCCAGGCATCGGCCCGCTCACCGCTGCCCGCCTCTCCGACCGCTCCGGCCGAGCCTGCCGCTCCGGCGTGACGATGGCAGCCCTCGCCCTCGGGAAAGCGGAATGCCACTCCCGCCGCCCCGCTGTCCAGCTGCACGCACGCGTAAATCCCCCCGACGGCCGTGCGCTGGATCCGGGCGCCTCGATCCAGGGCCAGAGCCGCCCGTTGGACCGACTCGACGATACTCACGGAGCCAGGATACCCCGCCGGCGCCGGAGACTACAAGGCGGCGGTGACGCGGCTCGCGGGACCGGCCAGCCGGCTTCGCCGTGTTGTCCAGGGTTTCGGAGTTCTGCTATCATCCCTACACCGCTTCAGCAGGAAGCGGGGATATGGGCGCGCCTTCAGGAGGTCCAGATGAGTATTCACATCGGTGCGAAAAAGGGAGAGATCGCCGAAGCGGTTCTCCTGCCCGGGGATCCGCTGCGGGCGCGCTTCGTGGCGGAAACCTACCTCGAGAACCCGGTCTGCCACAGCGAGGTCCGGGGCATGCTGGGCTACACCGGTACCTACCGTGGCAGGCGGGTGTCGGTTCAGGGCACCGGGATGGGGATTCCCTCGATCTCGATCTACGTGCACGAGCTCATCAGCGAGTACGGGGCCCGGCGCCTGATCCGGATCGGGACCTGCGGCGGGATGCTCGCCGAGATGAAGCTCGGCGACGTGATCCTGGCACAATCGGCCGGCACCGACTCGGCGGTCAACCGCATCCGCTTCCACGGTGCCGACTTCGCCCCCACCGCCAGCTTCGCGCTGCTGCTCGCGGCGTACGAGACGGCCCGGGCCAGGGGCTATCCGGTTCGGGTCGGCAGCGTCCTGACCAGCGACACCTTCTACGGCGACGACCCGGACTTCTGGAAGCTCTGGGCCCGCTACGGGGTGCTGGCCGCGGAGATGGAGACCGCAGCGCTGTACACCATAGCGGCCGGACACGGCGTGCAGGGGCTGTCCATCCTGTCGGTGAGCGACAGCCTGGTCACGGGCCACACCGCCTCCGCCGAGCAGCGCCAGCAGGGATACACCGCCATGATGGAGCTAGCCCTGGCGGCAGCGGCCTCCTGATCGTGAGTTTGCCTCTTGCGTTCGCGGCAGGACGGACTTAGAATTCATCTCAAGGCTACCGGACGGCAGCCCCTGAAAGGAGGACGGGGATGTCGGAAATTCAGCATGTAATCATGCGGGACCTCGAAGACGACGTGACGATCTCGGCCAAGGACGTGGTCGTGGAGATCCAGAAGGGGTTACTCAAGAAGCGGAAGGCTCTTCGACTGCACGGCTCCGTGCACTCGGAGGCGGAGAAGCGAAAGGTCCTACAGATCGTGGCGCACCACGCCGGCGACAGCTTCGACGTCAAAGACGAGCTCGAGATCAAGTCATAGAAGGGCGAGCCGGGCCGGCAGCTGTGCCTGAGCGGGATTGATCTTCCGCCGCGCGCAAGCGCTGGGGGTGTTCATCAGAGGGAGGACACGACCACCGAGTAGGCGGCGGTTATCTCCTGGCACCGCGCCAGCCCCGCGGGGTTGAGATCCGGGTGATAGCGCTTCATCAGGCGCTTGTACTGGCTCTTGAGAAGGGCCGGGGTGAGAGTCCGCTCCTCCAGCTCCAGGACCCGGCAGGCGCGCTCCAGCTGTGAGAGCTCCCGGCCGTGCCCCTCCCCGGACCCTCGGCCACCCGGCCGCCCGGCGCCTCTCCGCCCGGTGCCTCTCCGCCCCGCCCGGCCTTCCTCCGCCCTCGGACGCTCGGCGTACCCTTCCCGCACCGCCTGATCGAACAACGCGGCGCTCACCCGGGCGAAGAGATCCCGGGGCTCCAGCACGTGCTTCTGGATGAAGAACCGCAGCAGGCTCCGGGCGTTCCTGCGAGCCAGCTCCGGGATGTCGAAGCGGCGACCCGCGCAGTACTGCTGGGCTGCCTCGTCGATCAGGGCATCCAGGCGAAAATGCTCTTCGAGGTAGCAGGCCCGGGCCCGCTCGAGGCTCCCGAATGCGGCCAGCATGGCCGAGAACTCGTCCGCGTCCACGGCGTGCTCGCGCACCGACCGGGAGCCCCTCGCGACCAAGGTACCCAGGATCTCCAGCTGCTCGGGGTGGGTGAAGAAGATCCCGGCCCGCTGGAGGCGATCCTCCGTCCGGGTCCCGCAGAACAGCTCCACCAGGGCGACGAACTCCCAGATGTTATCCTGGGAAAACCGCGTCGTGGCTGCGGCCAGATCGACCAGGGGGTGGCCCTTCCGGTCGGCGGCATAGATCCCCCGCAGGAACTCCTCGGGGGCGATTCCCAGGAGCTCCCGGATCTCCTCGCTGCCGAGGCTCCAGCCGCGGTCTGCCTCTTCCAGGAAGCCGATACGCTGGATCAGGATGGAAAGCCGGGAGGCGGTTGACTGCGCGTCGCCCAAAGCTCGAGCTCCTGGTGCTGCATTCCGCTGCGCCTGTGCAGGCCGCGGCCATTCATTGTACACTCCTCGATACGGGCGTGCAAACCCCGGACCCCGGCTGGCCGGCGGGCGGGCTCCAGGAGGGACCGTTGAGCTCCATACTGGTACTGCGCAACACGATCCAGGAGTATTCCTGGGGCTCCCGGACGGCCATCCCGGAGCTCCTCGGGCTCCCCTCCCCGGCCGAAAAGCCCCAGGCGGAGCTCTGGATGGGCGCCCACCCCAAGG
>Ga0068714_10001936_pt1 | contig 28067 bp, 27 predicted proteins | sample MTBNYHSulfiMetaG_FD_62988 | JGI IMG/M metagenome (GOLD analysis project Ga0068714, IMG submission 62988) | Enrichment culture microbial communities from rom New York Harbor, USA that are MTBE-degrading - MTBE-NYH (New York Harbor Sulfidogenic)... | ecosystem: Environmental > Aquatic > Marine >... | reverse complement strand
GGCGCACGCCGCTTCAAGCGCCGCTTCAAGCAGACGGTCCGTGTTGCCGCGCCTGCGCGGACTTCCCTTGATACCGAGGATCACGGGACGCACCGCCCCCCCGGCTGCAGTCGGCGTGGCGACTGGACTTGATTTGGACGCAGCCCCAGCGGCTGCACGTGCACCGGAACGGACACTCATCGCGCACCTCCACCAAAGAGCCGCCGGGCGTTTTCGAGCGCTGCTGAGGCGATCTCGGCGGCGGGGCGCTCCCTTGCCGCCGCCACGGCCGCCGCGTTCAGAACCGCGTACGCGGGTTCGTTCTTCTGTCCCCGGTACGGCAGCGGAGCGAGAAACGGGCAGTCCGTCTCCACGAGCAGGCGCTCGAGCGGAGTGATTCGCGCAACCTCCCGAAGCGGATCGGACTTCTTGAACGTAATGGGGCCCGCAAACGAGAGATAGCACCCTAGATCGAGGAAGCGTTCGCCAAGCTCCGGCCCCTCGGTGAAGCAGTGAATTACGCAGCCCGCCTCAGGGACGCCGATCTCCTCAAGGATCGCCAGCCCCTCGACGTGCGCGTCACGCAGATGGATCTCGACGGGCAGACCGAGTTCGTGCGCCAGCGCCAGATGTGCCCGGAACCATGCTCGCTGGTCATCGCGCGGCGAGTGATCGTAGTAGAAGTCGAGGCCGAGCTCACCAAGCGCCGCAATGCGCCCCGCAGCGGCAAGTTCGCGCAGGCGCACAAGGAGCTCGGCACTGCCCGCTCGCGCGTTGTGCGGATGCCAGCCAGCGATGACCCGAACCTCCGGGATTTCGAGACCCTCTGGCTCAAGAATCCCGGAAGCACGCAGCAGCCATGCATCCAGACCTTCGAGCGTGTCCTCGGGGTTCTCGGTCAAGTCGACGACCGTGGCTATGAGTTCGATGCCCGCGCGCGATGCGCGCACGAGCGCGGACACAGGATCCTCGAGCATGTCGAGGTGCGCGTGCGCGTCCACTGTGAGAGCACCGAGATCGGGCAGTTCGGGAAGCGGCGGAACAGTCTGGAGCGGCTGGTTCATGGTGTGCGGACGCCGAGGTTCGGAGTCCCTATGCCTCCTCGTAGATACGGGGGAAGAGCGGGTCTCCCTTGGTGACGCGGGACCCGGCAGGGAGACGACCCCACTCTGCCTCAGCGGCGATGTCGGTCACGGCGGCGATGTCACCCAGATCGAGCCGACGCCAGACCTCGGCGGACGTGTTGGGCATGACCGGCTCAATGAAGAGTGCGGCAATGCGTACCGATTCGAGCGCGTTGTAGAGCACGGCCGCCAGACGTGCGTCGTTGCCCTCCTTGGCAAGGTTCCACGGCGCGGCGTTCTCGATGTAGCGGTTCGCTTCCTTGACAAGCTCCCAGACGGCTTCGAGGGCGCCCACATAGTCCAGCACGGCCATGCGCTCTTCGTACGTCTCCGGGAGCGTCCCGGCGATCGCGCGGAGTGTCGCGTCTTCGGCGGTCTGGTCCGCGAGCGAGGGTGCGGCAGGCGCCAGGCCCTCGAAGTACTTCTCGGTCATATTGAACAGACGCGAGCAGAGATTGCCCCAGTCGTTGGCGAGGTCGCCGTTGTAGCGCTGGACCATACCCTCCATCGATATGGAGCCATCCTGGCCAAAGACGACGTCTCGCATGAAGTAGTAGCGGTACGCATCCACGCCAAAGCGCTCCACGAGCGATGCCGGCGTCTGCGCGTTGCCTTTGGACTTGGACATCTTCTCGCCCTTGGTGAGCAAGAAGCCGTGCGCGAAAACGGTCCTGGGCGGCTCCATCCCGGCCGCCATGAGCATCGCCGGCCAGATCACGCAGTGAAAGCGAATGATGTCCTTGCCGACGAAATGCACGTCGGCCGGCCAGAAGCGCTCGAAGCGGGCCGCCTCCGCGGGGTCGTCACTGCCGTAGCCGAGGGCGGTGATGTAGTTCAGGAGAGCGTCGATCCAGACGTAGGTGACGTGACCCTCAGCAAACGGGATCGGGACACCCCAGGAGAACGTGGTACGCGAGATCGAGAGATCCTTGAGGCCGCCGGCCACAAAGGAGACAACCTCGTTGCGTCGCGTCTCCGGTTGGACGAACTCGGGGTGCATCGCGTAGAAGTCCAGCAGGCGCTCCTGGAACTCGGACAGCTTGAAGAACCAGTTGTCCTCCTTGATGAACTTCACTTCACGGCCGCACTGCGGACACATGCCGCCCTCAAGCTGATCCTCGGACCAGTAGGTCTCGTCGGGCACGCAGTACCAGCCCTCGTAGTGACCCTGGTAGAGGTAGCCAGCATCGTAGAGATTCTGCCAGAACGCAGCCACGCCGCGCTTGTGCCGCGGCTCTGTCGTGCGGATGAAATCGTTGTTGCTGATGTCGAGCATCTGCCACACGGCCTTGAACTTGGGGGCGATGCCGTCCACCCAGTCCTGCGGCGACATCCCGTGCTCCTCGGCGGCCTGGGCGATCTTCTGGCCATGTTCGTCGAGACCGGTGAGGAAGACGACGTCATGCCCGGTCATCCTCCGGTACCGCGAAATCACGTCGGCCGCAATCGTCGTGTAGGCCGTTCCGAGGTGCGGTTCGGCGTTCACGTAGTAGATCGGCGTGGTCACATAAAACGGTGTCTTGCTCACCGGTGTTACCTCATCTCGAAAGTGGGGCATTTTATGGAAGAGCATGCGTCAACTAGCGGTGTTTCATGATAGCGTACTGGCACAAGTAACTGCGTCGAAGGGGACTTGAAATGGAGAACACCGGCATCGTACGTCGCGTGGACGAACTCGGCCGCATCGTCATCCCCATGGAGTATCGCAAGACGCTCGGCATCCACGTGAAAGATCCACTCTCGATCTCACTCGAAGGCGAGCAGATCGTCATCGAACGGTATCGGGAGTCATGCGCGATCTGTGGTAGCGAGAAGGACATCCAGGCAGTAAACGACCGTTCAATCTGCGCCAAGTGCGTGAGCGCGGTCAAGAAACTCTAGCTGCGGGTGTCCCCCGGGGACTTCCGGAGACCGGCGTCGGCCCTCCGGAAGTCCTAGTCGGTCTGCCGATCGCCGATTGCGCGACGGTAGACCTCATTGCGCGGCAAACCCAGCTCGGCAGCGACTTCCCGCACGGCATCCCGTCGTGAGATGCCCTTTGTTTCAGCATCCTTGAGACGCGCGCGGACGACATCGTCGTCGATCGTGAGTTGCTCCGGTGCCGTAGGCGGACCAACGAGCAGAACGACCTCGCCTTTCAACTCGCGCTGAGCTATGCGGGCCGCTAGATCCTCCACACCAGCGCGAACGACCTCTTCATGGAGCTTGGTCAGTTCGCGCGCGAGCGCGGCGCGCCTGCCAGGAAACGCTTCCGCGAGCGAGCCGAGCGTGGCCGCCGCCCTGCCAGGCGACTCGTAGAAGATCAGTGTCGCGTCGAGCGCGGCCACCTGCGCGAGCGCGCGAGCGCGCTCCCCCGCCTTGCGTGGCAGGAATCCTCCGAAGTAGAAAGCGTGTGTAGGCAACCCGCTAGCCACAAGTGCCGTCACGATCGCCGAGGCCCCGGGCAACACATCCACCCGGATGCCTGCATCGAGACATGCGTCAACGAGGTGCGCGCCGGGGTCGGAGATGCCCGGCGTGCCTGCATCGGAAACGAGCGCGATCCGCTCTCCGCGCCCGATCCGCTCCACCAACTCTGGCGTCCGCTGGTTCAGGTTGTGCGCATGGTACGCCTCGAGCGGCGTATGAATCTCATACCGGGCCAAGAGCTTGCGCGTGACACGAGTGTCCTCGGCGGCGATCACGTCCGCGGTGCGCAGTGCGTCGAGCACGCGCAATGTGACGTCGCCGAGGTTGCCAATCGGCGTGGCACAGACGAGCAAGGCGTTGGACACCTCAGGCATCAGCAGAGACAGGTTCAGCCAGAGCAGCAGCGACAGGGCCAGCAGGAGCCGGCGACATCGGCTCAATCGGGGCTGCCAAAGCCGGCTCGCCGGCTCGAGTGGCTAGCGGATCCATGCCGGTCATGCGACGGAAGAAGATCGTCCAACACGCCTGATAGAACGTGACGTAGAGCGGCATCGGCACGAACATGGCGAGCACCATGATGACCAGGAACACAACGATTCCCGCAACACCGCCCAGAGCAATCAGAAGTGTGAGCGGAATCTGGATGACCATCATGACGACCGAGAGCACCGTCGACAACGCGAAGGAGGGCAGGAGCATCACCAGGTAGAAGACGAAGACTCCCTTCTTGCCCCACAGGTCGTCCCAGGCGCGCTTGAGCGCCTGACCAAACGTGACATCCTGCAGTACGCCGTAGCACAGCGCGACCTGGTAGAGTATGCCTGCCAGGAGCATGAGGGCATATGCCAGCAAGTACAAGACGCCGAGCACGATGACGCTGGCCGCCACGATAGCGCCGAGCGCCTCGCTGTCGCTAGGAAGCGCGCTCATGACGCCGATGAATACACCGCCCACCACCAGCATGACCAGCAGACCCGGCAGCATCGCCCCGAGGTTGGTCATGAGCACGCGGCCCCATCTTCTGAGACCCGCGTGCCAGCACTCGGTCAGATCGACCGCTCGGCCCGCTGCGGCCTCGTTGGTACCTACAAGGAGAGCGGCTTGAACGGCGTACATCGCGAGCCAGGCGGCCACACTCACAAGGAAAGCACCTGCTGCCAGTCCGACGAATAGCGGCAGCTGATCACCGAACGCAGTCCCGTCGAGCCAATTCGCCTCTTCACCCAGGGGGATCAAGATCGCCGGGAGCACGCACACTGCGTAGAGCGGGATCATCAGGGCACAGTTGATGACACCAAACCACCAAAGGCGCTTCTGGCGCCAGGCAACATCCCACGCCTTCTTGAGTATGTCGAAGTAGTCCATCGGTGGCCCTACTCTGCCTTCAGCGTGTCGGAGCCGGATGGAGCCGCACCTCGGTCAGGGACAGCGGCCCCGGGCACATAGCCAGCAAGCGCGGGGTCTTCGACCGACAGGATAGGCGCTTCCTGCGGCGGGGCCGGAACTGGCGGAACCTGCCCGAAGTAGCCCCCCTGGGGGGCCACCCTATGGTCGACGATGGGCTCCATGCCGGTCATGCGGCGGAAGAAGACGGTCCACGCGGCTATGGTGAACGTCAGGAAGATCGCCGACGGTACCGCGATGATGATGTCGGTCATGAATGTCGCAACGTTTGCCCAGGCGAGCATTCCAGCCATCTGAAGCGCGCTCGCCGGAAGCGTCATCACAAACATGATCAGGCCCAATGAGATGCTGTAGACAAACGACACCAGCCACAGAACGAGCCAGAAGACGAACGCACCGCGCTTTCCCCACAGATCGTTCCAGGCGCGCCCGACAGCTTGGCCGAACGACACGTCCTGTATGACGCCGTAGCAGATGCCAAGCCGGAGCACGATGTCCGCAATTGCGGCAACGGCAAAGAACACGACTAGCAGGATGGGTAGCCCGCAGCATATAGCACCGAGCGCGCCGACCTCACTGTCGTCGAAACCTGATGCCGTGACGCCGATCAGAAGAGCCACAACCGTAATGAGAATCGTCAGGACGACGAACAACGGCACATAGACGACAAACCCGGTCATGAAGACGCGTCCCCAACGACGAAAGCCCTCGCGGAAGCACTCGCCGATTGAAGGGCCTCGCCCACCTGCAGCCGCATTGGCGCCAAAGGTCAGGCCGCCTTGAACGGCGACAGACACGGCAACCACGATCACCCACACAATGAGTGAAACCGCAATCACGCCTGCAAGCAGCGGGAGGGAGGACAACAGCCACTCCCCGGCCGCCTCGGGATTCGTCGGCATGTCTGCATCCATGCCCAGGGTAGCAACACTCATCAGGCTGGAAGCGATTGCCGAGATGATGCTGACGGCTCCTCCGAGCACCCACAGGCCCTTGTTCTTCCACGTGATCTTCCACGCTTCGCCGAGTATGCCGAAGTAGTCCATCGTCCCCCCTAGTGCGGCCCACGGCCGCTCCGGTTCCGCCTACTCTACAGTGACCAGTTCGTAGGCCCTCGTCCCGAGGCCCAGTTCTTCCGCGTACGCGATCGCACGGGTGCCGTCGACACCGGTGACGGCAGTGAACTTGTCGTCCCCCTCGGCGAGACCTTCTCCGCGAGAGCCCTCGAGACCGCGAGCATGCGTGACTAGATCGTATGCCGCTTGTTCGATGGCCACAATATCTGACGAGGCAAGAACGCCAATATCTGGCACGATCGGCGCATCCGAGAATGCCCAGCAGTCGCAGTCCGGCGAAACCGCGGTCACGAACGACAGGTACACGACCTTCCCGTCCTTGCCGGCAAGCGCCCCCGCGACGTGTTCGACTATCTTCTCCTGAAGGAGTGTCGCATCCGTCTTCCACTGTGTGGCGATCGCCGAGTACGGGCAGGCGGCGACACATTCGCCGCAGCCGTAGCAGATGCTGTAGTCAACGGCGGCCACTCGGTCAGACCCGATCGCAATCGCGCTCACCGGACACCAGCGCACGCAACGGCCACACGCGCGGCAGTTGGCAGCAACCACCTCGGGGCGAAAATCGGCGTGCATGCGCTGCTTGGCCGAGCGGCAACCGAGCCCCATGCCGACGTTTTTGAGCGCACCGCCGAAGCCAGTGGCCTCGTGGCCCTTCACATGCGTGATCACCACCATCGCGTCCGCGTGCACGGCCGCAGCGCCGATCCTGACGCTCGAAAAGTGCTTGCCTACGACGGGAACGTCAATCGCATCCCGGCCGTCGAGACCATCGGCGATGATCAACGGCGCCTCAATGGTGGCGTACGAGAAGCCGTTGTGGATCGCACAGGCGAGGTGGTCAACGGCGTTCGCGCGCTGCCCGCGATAGAGCGTGTTTGCGTCGGTGAGGAACGGCTTGCCGCCTGCCTCGCGCACACGGCGCACAACCTCGCGCACGAACACCGGGCTCACGAAGCCGGTGTTGCCCTGCTCGCCAAAGTGAAGCTTCACCGCCACGAGGTCGCCTCCGGCAATCGCGTCGCGCAGGCCTGCGCGCTCCAGCAGCGAACCCGCGCGCGCGACCATACTGCGCTTCATAGTGGAACGGGCGGGTGCGAAGTACACGGTGGCGGTCATCGGTGGAGCCCCTCTCGCGAATCGTGCTCGTCAAAAGCGAGCGCTGCGGCGCCGAGCACGCCGGCTTCGTTGCCGAGCTCGGCCTGGACGACGTGCAGGTCGCGGCGCCCGGCGAGTGCCTTCTCGTCGATGACTTCGGCGGCGCGGCGCACGAGAAAATCGCAGGACTCACCGATGCCACCGCCAACGACGATGAGCTTCGGGTTGAGCAGGTTCACTATCCCCACAAGGGCCTCTCCGAGAATCTCGCCCGCCTCAAGCAGAATGGTGCGCGCAATCTCGTCGCCCTTGAGCGCGGCATTGATCACGCTCTCGGCGGTCACGTTCGCTGCATCGCCACCGGCCTCGGCGCGAATCGCGTGAGCCGCGTACGCTTCGGCCGCCTCACGGCCCCGTACGGCGATCGCAGGGCGCCCAAGGAAGGACTCTATGTGGCCGCGCCCCCCGCACGGGCAGGGAGGCCCGTCGAGACGTATCACCATGTGACCGATCTCGGCGGCCAGGCCCCGCGAGCCGCGATACGGCTCCCCGCCGAGGAAGAGTGCGCCGCCAACGCCAGTGCCGAGCGTGATCATCACGAAGTCACGCACGCGCTTCGCTGCGCCAAACCGGCTTTCGCCGATGCCGGCACAGTTGCCATCGTTGTCAATTGTCACGGGGTGGCGCACGCGCGACATGATGAGCGAGCGTACATCAACACCTGCAAGCGGCAGGTTCGTGCAGAACTCCACTGTCTGCTTGAGGAAGTCGATCTGCGCGGGAAGGCCGATCCCCACGCCCGCTATCTCGGAGGGGTGTGCACCGGCCGAAACATCGGTGATGAGATCGATGACCGTATCGACGATTCCAAACGGGCCCGCCGCCACCGGTGTGAGCGTGCGCGCCTCCTTGATCGTCCGGCCCTTGCGATCCACCAGGCCCGCGGCAATCCGCGTTCCTCCGACATCCACTCCCACAGCGTACGACGTGCGCATGAGCAACCTCCCAAAGCGGCGATATGGCGCGCGGAATCGCACTCCGATAATAGCAGGAGGCGGCACGCAACTTCGTTACCGGCGCATGACCGCTAGTAGTCCCAGATCACGCCCCGGCTCTTGATGATGCCCAAATCGCGCATCGCTTCGAACATCCGTTGTTCGGTCACGCCAAACAGACCGGCGAGGTAGCGATAGTCATTGAACCACTTGCCCGCCTGGTCGCGCACCATGAAGGCAGGTGTGATGAGCTCGTTTGCCGTGAAGTCGGCCGCCGAGTGGTCCGTGTCGGCGCCTCTTGGGAATGCCGGCGACGCACCATCGAGCGCTATCAGGAGATGGCCGAGCAGGTGCGCAAGTGCCGAGCGGCGCACCTCGGCCGGGCGAGCCGAGTTGACCAGTATCGCCGGGAGACCATCTTCGTAGATCAGCGCGGCGGCAAACCACACCGGCATCGCGTGCTGGCGAATCGGCACGTAGAACGTAGCAGCTACCGCCTCAACGGATACCGGGGGCTCGAGCATGCCCGCTCCCCGAAGCGTCGTTTCGACGAGATCACGATAGTACATGTCACTGCGTTGTAGCATTCTCGCCCTCATCGTTGCGCGCGGACGGTGTAGGGTGTACGTATGCAACGTGCATCACTCGGCAGCCGGCACTTGTGCTGACACTGTACGTGCCGATATACCCATTGAACCACACGGGCGAGAGGAGGGGACGGATGGATCGCAGCGACGGGCTTGCCGCACGCGCTGAAGAGCTTCTGCGCTTGCTGGCGATCACTGTCAACTCAGTCCGTCTCTATCCTGCCAACAGCCCGCTTCGTGAGGGCGCGCTCACCCGATTCTCGGAAGCGTCAAGCGCGATGACGGGCCAGTACGGTCCCGTGCAGTACCGCGTGGACCGCCACCGCTTCATCGTAGCCGATACGATCGTCGGAGAGGGTATCGGACAGGTATCGGCGTTGGCCGAAACGCTGCATGCCCTACAGGTGGGACAGCTCATCATCGCCCCGGACCTCTCCCCCGTCGAGATTCTCCGGTTTGTGGACGTAATCGGGCAGGAGCCTGGAGCCGTGCAGTCCTCCGGCGGCGTGCGCTCGGCGCTCGTTGACGCCGGCGTGGAGAACATGGCGGTCGTAGAGGTTTCGTTGCGCGCGTCCTCCGAGGAAGGCCTCCTTGGGCTCGACCTGACCGCCGCGCCACTCGAAGACATGGCACGAGAGCTCACCGCAGCCGCACGGCAGTGGGCAACAGCCGCTGCAGGCGGATCGGATGCCGAGGATCTCGTGAGCACGGCGCTCGAGCGCCTCGAGCCTGCCGCGCGCGACCTCGCCATGGACCGCTGCGCGGAGGCACTTCGCCTCCTCGATGAAGAGACCCGCATCCGCATACTCGCCTCGGCGATCTCCAGCGACCCAGGCGCAGACCGCATGGACGGAATGCTGCGCGTGATCGCGCACATGCCGCCCGCCGCACTCGCGCGCCTGCTCCGCCTCACCGCGACGCGCGCCAACGAGGCGCCCGATGCGCTTCTAAGCGTACTGGAGTTCCCTCCCGAGCTCGCGGCAGAACTCGCCGCCCTTCTGCGTCCCGCCGCGCAGAGTGACGCCGAGCGCGGTGTGCCTCTCGAGGCGGACGTCGCGAGCATCGTCGCCGAGGTCGCAGCGCCCACTGAAGCAGACAACGCACGGGTGGGCGCACTCGTGCGCGCTACAACGCCCCGTAGTGCCGCCAGCCGCGGGCTCGCGACGACAACCGCGATGGCACGCACGCAGCCCACGGAAGACTCGATCCGCTCGATGGTAGAGGCGCTCGGCCCCGCCGCAGGCGCCTGCGCATTCGAGGAACTCGCTGACTCTGCAGATCTCCTCCATGAGTTTGCACAGGACCCGAGACTTGTCACCGCAACGCACGCGGCGCGCGGCGTCCTGATGTCGCCGTCCCTGCTGCGCGCATGCACCCGCGCGATCGCCGACGGCGAGCACGCGCGCAGCGCTCGCGATCTGATCGACGGGGCGGGTATGGCCGGCGCTGAGGCGCTGCTTGACGCCTACATTGAAGCGGAACCGGCCCGGCGCGGACGGCTGCTTCCCGTGGTCACGTCGGCGATCGACGGCGTTTCGACCGTCGCGGGGAGGATCCTTCGTTCGGGCGACACGGCTTCCGCAGTCGAGGTGGTGAACCTCTTTGGATCGCTCAACTCACGACGGGTCGTCTCGACGGTGGCGATCGGCCTCGAGCATCCCGCGCGCGCCGTTCGGGAGGCGACACTCCTTGCGCTCACGCGATGCCCCGGAGACGCTGGGTGGGAGATCATCCGGCGTGCCCTCGCCCATCGGGACCCGGCTACCCGGCAGCTCGCCATTCGCATGGCCGGCCGTGCGGGTCTCACCCGCTTTGTGCCCGATGTTCTGGCCGTTCTTGCGGACAAAAATACCGATCACGACCTCAAGAAAGAAGCACTCAGAAGCCTTGAGGCGCTACACTCGAAGCAGGCAATTCCTGCTCTTTCGCGATTCGCCGGCCGCCTCGCGCTGGGCCGCAAGAGCCGCGAACTGCGCAATCTCGCCCGTCAGGTGGTAGAAACGCTCCGACGTGACGACAACATCCCACAGGGAGGTGCTCAGCGTGGCCGATAGCCGAGAGCTAGACGACCGCCTGGAGACGGCCGAGGAGATCGCGGCGGCGGCACCGGCCACACAGTCGCCATTTGCGACGGCGGCACGGTTTGCAACAGCGCGCGCACTCGCACGGGCGCTCGCGGTGGCCCAGAACAACGCTGCCCTCTATCCTGCCAGCCACCCGCACGTCGTGCAGTCGGCTACGGAGTTTGCTGAGGCGGCGGCGGCCGTGTTCGATCTCGGCCTGTCCGAGGTCACGCTGAACGTCTACAAGGAGACGCTCTTCATCGAGAATCACGTACTGCCCGAGGAGAGCGTTACCTACCGGAAACTCATTCTGGACCTCCTCTCGCGGGGTATTTCGGCACTCACCATGCAACGCACCTTCGGCCCTCACGACGCCAGCGTCGTAGCAACCATGCTCAACAGCGCGGACGTGACCTCCATCACGACCGCGCGTGACTTCCTGGAGTCTTCCGGGGTAGCATCGATCATCGTTGCGGAAACGACCGAGCTCGACGATGCGGTGCACGAAGAAGAGGACCGCGAGAACAAGGCTGCCGGGCGCGCCGTGTACGACCGTGGCGTTGCGCTCATGCACGACGTTGAGACACAGACGAAGCTCGGGCGCGTATTTGAGGTTGAGCCGCTTCGGCACCTCGTGGGAGGGCTGCTCGACGGACTGTTCCGCGATCCGGCCGCCATTCTCGGCCTGACGGCGATCAAGAGTCACGACACATATACGCTCAACCACTCGCTCAATGTCTGCATCCTGTCGCTTTCACTCGGCTCGGCCCTCGGGCTTGACGACGACATGCTGAAGTCACTCGGCCTCTCCGCGCTGCTCTACGACCTCGGCAAGGTGCGCATCCCGGAGGCCATCCTCAACAAGGAGGGGCCCCTCACCGCCGACGAATGGCTGGTCGTCAAGAATCACACAACCGAGGGCGCGGATCTGCTCAAGCGCATCCAGCTCGTGGACCAGATGCCGATGGTCGTGGCCTACGAGCATCATCAGCGCCAGGATCTGCAGGGCTATCCGCGACCGGAGGGTGGCCAGGAGCAGCACCTGTTCTCCAAGATCGTGGCGCTCTGCGATGCCTACGACGCAATGACGACCCGGCGGCCGTTCCGGCGGGAGATCAGGCCGGACAAGGCGCTCGCGGTACTCATGCAGGGTCGCAACAAGGCGTACGACCCGAGCGTGACCAAGACGTTTGTGGCGATGCTCGGCATCTATCCGATGGGCGCCGTCGTCGTCCTCGACGACCGGTCCACGGCGGTTGTGTTCCGGGTGAACAAAGACGACCTGCTGCGGCCACGAGTCAAGCGAGTCATCGATTCCGCAGGGCGCTGGCTCGCGACGCCTGAGACCATCGACCTTCGGCTCGTAAGCCCGCACAGCGGCACCTACGACCACAGCATCGTCGAGTGCATCCCCGCCGCCGAGGCCGGCATCGATGACGTCTGGCAGTACCTCTGACCCTGGGTCGGGCAAACGCCCGCTGCTAGGCGAAGTCCTCGTCGGCATCGAAGCGTATGCACGTCACCACGGTTCCAGCCGGGAATGTGGTCTCTCCCTGCGGCAGCGAGACGAGGCAGTTGCTGCGGTGAAGCGTGGTCAGGAGCGCGGAGGACTGGCTGCGCGAGAGCCACGGCATACGACCCGTCCGGCTCCTTGTGCAGGCGGCCTCGCAGGAAGAAGTGCCGCTCGGCCATCTTGGCTATGTCGTGCTTGAGCGTGGCCGTGACCGTTGGCCGCATGAGCGCGGCGTGGCCCGCCATCTTGCGCACGAGCGGCCGCACAAAGAGCTCGAAGCCCACCATTGCTGAGGTTGGATTGCCCGGCAGCCCGAAAAACGGCGTTCCGCCAATTTTGCCGAAGGCATTCGGCGCGCCCGGACGCATCGCGATCTTCCAGAACGTGAGCTCGCCCAGTTCGCCAAGAACGCGTTTCACCACATCAAAATCGCCCATGCTGACGCCGCCGCTGCTGATCATCACATCGAACTCCGCCGCGCGCTCGAGCAGTGCACGGGTCTGTTCGGCGCTGTCCCGCGCAATACCCAGGACGTGCGGCTCGCCCCCTGCCTGCAGCACAGCTGCGGCCAGCGAGAAGGAGTTGGCGTTGCGTATCTGGCCGGGGCCCGGCATCTCATCGATGTCGACGAGTTCGTCTCCGGTCGAGACGATCGCCACCCTCGGGCGCCGGTACACGGCCACGGCAGAGCTGCCCACGGACGCCGCCAGACCCACTCCAGGGGACCCGAGACGCTCGCCGGCAGCAAGGATAACGTCGCCCCGGCGGACTTCCTCACCCTTGTAGCGCACGTTCTCGCCACAGGCCACCGGTGCCAGAATCGCCACCGTGTCACCTTCGCCGCCGTGCGCCGAGGGCTGCGTTCTCTCAACCATTACGACGGCGTCGGCGCCCTCGGGCATCGGTGCGCCCGTCATGATCCGCGCGGCTTCTCCGGTGCCGACCGCCCTGGAAGGAGCGACCCCGGCCCGAATGTGCTCCACAACAGAGAGGACAATCGGAGACGCCGTCGTCGCGCCGGCCACATCTCCCGCGCGCACCGCATACCCATCCATCGCCGAGTTGTCGAACGGCGCTATGTCGATGTCTGAGGTGATGTCCTCGGCGAGAACCCGGCCGAGCGCCTCCAACAGCGCCACGCGCTCGACGGGCATGAGTGCGGCACCCTCGAGAACACGCTCCTGAGCTTCGCGGACAGATATCATGCCACCCGAGCCTCCCTGACACCGATGATCATCACTGGCTGCACCCCTCGGCCTCGCACGCTGATGCGACTCGAACCGCAGTTGCCTTGAACACGCCCAGGACGTCGACACCCGGCCGCAGACCGAGTTCCTGAACGGCCGAACGCGAAACGCTCGCGGCCAGCTCGACCGAGCCGCTCACAAGACTTACCCGATTGGTGCCGCCGCGCAACTCGACAGATCCGACGCGCATCGTGAGACAGTTGCGCGCGGAAGACCTGGGCAACTCGGCTGACGACTCAAACAGCATGATGTCCTCCGGACGGATGCCCACGAAGACGCGCACGCCGGCGGGCAGGTCCGTCCGGGCGTACACCCGGACCCCGCCAAGATCGATCTCGGCGATGCCCTCGTCCGTCGAGACGATCACGCCAACAAGCGCAGCATCCATGCCGATGAACTCGGCCACCCAAGCATCGATGGGCAGGCTCATCACTTCCTCGGCAGAGCCTGCACGGACGACCTGGCCCGCCTTCATGATGCTGATGCGATCGGCAACGACCATCGCCTCGTCCTGGTCGTGCGTGACGTAGATTGCCGCAACGCCCTCGGCAGAGAGGATGCGCGAGAAGTCGCCAACCAGGCGGCGTTTGATCAGCGGATCGAGGTAGCTGAGCGGCTCGTCGAGGAGCAGGATGCGCGGCTCGAGAACGAGCGCCCGGGCGAGTGCTACCCGCTGGGCCTCCCCGCCCGAAAGCCGTAGCGCGCTCTGGCGAGCAGTACCGCCGAGCCCCACCCGATCGAGCGCCTCTTCAACGCGGCGTTCGCGCTCGGCTCGGGGCACGTGACGCAGCTTCAGCCCGTAGGCCACGTTCTGCCCGACCGTACCTTTGAAGAGGTACGGGTTCTGGAAGACGGCAGCCATCGCGAATCGTGCGCGCCTGTCGCCTGCCGTGACGCGGCGGCCATCGAAGTGAATCGCGCCAGCGGTTGGCTTCTCCAGGAGTCCGAGCACGCGCAGCAACGTTGACTTGCCGGCGCCGGACGGACCGAGCAGCACGTGCGTCTCGCCATCAAGGAGCTGGAACTCCGGCACGTCCAGAACGGTGCGATGCCGATAGCGGACCACAAGGTCCCGAGCATGGATGAGCGCGCCGCTACGATCGCTACTGACGCTCATAGCGGCCCCCCGACTGCTGCAGCGCCGTGAGGCCGTTGTTGATCGCAAAGGAGATGGCAATGAGTATGAAGCCAAGCGCAAGAGCTAGCCCGAAGTTGCCTTTGCGCGCCTCGAGGACGATCGCGGTCGTCATCACGCGGGTGGAGTGCTCCACGTTCCCGCCAACGATCATCACGGCGCCCACCTCGGAGATGATGCCGCCGAAGCCCGCGACAACAGCCGACATGACGCCGCGCCTCGCCTCCTTGACCACGAGCAGCGCCTCGTGAAACGCCGAGGCGCCGAGCGAGCGGGCTTGCAGCCGCAGCTCCATCGGCACCGAGCCGATTGCCGCAGCGGTCACTCCCGTCACAAGGGGTGTTGCGATCATGAACTGCGCGATGATCATCGCCGGAACGGTGAAGAGCAGCTGCAGTGACCCCAGCGGCCCGCTGCGCGAAAGGAACATATAGACGATCAGACCCGCCACCACCGGCGGCAGCCCCATTCCCGTGTTCACGAGAATCATCAGTAGGCGCCGCCCCACGAAGCGCCGCGCTCCGATGAGGTAGCCGAGGGGAACGCCCACGGCCATGGCGATCAGAAGCGAGACGCCCGAAACGCGCAGCGAGAGTCCGATGATCTCCCACACGCCGACGGCACCGGTTCCCAGCAACCCGATCGCCTCGACGACTGAATTCCAGATGACCGACACATGGCTCCTTTGTGGTAGACAGGAGGGTGCTGCCGCCCGCACGGCAACACCCCGTAGAGTACCAGCTTCTCCTGGATGCTACTCGGCGTTGGGGATGAACAGCGGCTGGCCGTACTCTTCCACACCATATGCGGCGATGACGGCCTGGCCCCCATCGCTGCAGATCCAGTCCGCGAACGCCTGTGCGCCCCCGGCATTCGTTGCGTCGGTGACCGGAATCACGCCGTACTGATTGAAGAGCGCGGAATCACCCTCAACGACGACCTCAAGATCCAGTGTGGACTTGAGGCTGAGGTATGTGGCGCGGTCACTCAGCGTGTAGGCCTGCATCTCAGAGGCCATCTTCAGCACGTCACCCATACCTTGACCTGCAGCCACGTACCAATCGCCCGCAGGCTCGATGGCAGCGCTTTTCCAGATCGAGAGCTCCTTCGTGTGCGTGCCGGAATCGTCACCGCGCGACACGAATCCGGAAGCGCTCGTCGCGATCTTCGCAAACGCATCGGCAGCAACGGTCATGCCGGCGATTCCCGCAGGATCAGACGCTGGGCCGACGACGATGAAGTCGTTGTACATGACGTCGCGGCGCTCGGTGCCATAGCCGTCGGCAACGAATGCCTCTTCTTTGGCCTTGGCGTGCACGAGAAGAACGTCCGCGTCCTTCGCCTCGCCGAGCGCCAGCGCCTCACCGGTTCCAACGGCAATGACGTCAACGCTGTACTCGGGGTAGGCGGCCTCAAACGCCGGGATCAGGACGTCAAACAGTCCCGAGTCCTGCGTCGACGTCGTAGAAGCGAGAACCAGGCGCGTGGGCTCAATAGTTGTTGTAGCCTCGGACGTGCCATTCGTCTCCCCGTCCGAGTCGCTGGCGGACCCGCATGCCGCAAGGGCACCTATGAGCAAGCCAGCCATGACGATACCGGCGAGATACCTCGCCGCACCCTTCTTGATTCTGAGCATAAAGACTCCTCCTTGTTCGTGGGACCGGACATGCGTCGGCACCCGACTCTTGTCCTGTGATCCGGTGCGGGCCACCTCCGCACGAACACAGACCCGCTGATTGCCCGTGGGCCGCAGCGATCAGTACCGAAACTCTAGCACAGGGCTCGCGCCGATTGGAGATTGCCGCAGGATGCCGGAGGACGTTCTCGATCATCATCTGGCATGTTGTTTCAGATTCTTAATGCATACTAATTAAGCTATATGCCGTCAAGTGCACTTTGCCGCCGTTTGCCGATGCTTCAATGCATATGATTGTCGCGCCACCGTCGATCTGCATACCGTAGGCCCCATCGTGGGCAGGTCCCGTCCGGGCGCATGCGACGAGATGCGATCGGTAGGTGGAACTGCCCCGCCGGCACTATGAAAGGGGTAGAGGTGGCACTAACACGCCGTGGCTTCCTACAAGCCGCAAGTGCTTCTATCGCTGCCGGATCGCTGGTCGAACTCAGTAGTCTGACCCGCGCATTCGCAGTCGAGAAGAAGATCCCAACGTATCGTCTGAAAGGAGCAGCCGAGTCAACCACTGTTTGTCCGTACTGCTCCGTCGGCTGCGGAGCCATTTGCTCCGTTGTTGACGGAGAGCTTGTCAATGTTGAGGGGGACGCTGACAACCCGCTCAACCGTGGTGGGATGTGCGCGAAAGGCACGGCCCAGTTCAACATCCGCAACGTCGTCGAGCCAGAAACCGGTGCGGTCGTCGCCAATCCGGCACGTCTCGACAAGGTTCGCTACCGGGCGGCAGGCTCGTCCGAGTGGGTGGAGAAAGACTGGGACTGGGCGGTCTCCGAGATCGCGAAGCGGGTTCGCGCCGTCCGTGAGAAGTCGTTCGAGAAGCTCGATGCCAAGGGCAGGGTCGTCAACCGCACGCCCGGCATCGCCTGGATGGGCGGCGCCGCTCTCGACAACGAGGAGTGTTACCTCTCCTCGAAGCTGGCCAGGGCACTCGGCGTCGTATACCTGGAACATCAGGCCCGTATATGACACAGCTCCACAGTTGCCGGTCTAGGCAACACGTTCGGCCGCGGAGCTATGACGAATCACTTCACGGACTTCCAGAACGCTGACGTCATCATTGCGTGTGGAAGCAACAACGCCGAGAACCACCCGGCATCCATGCGTTGGGTCAACGAGGCACGCTCGCGGGGAGCGAAGTACATCGTTGTCGACCCTCGCTTCACGAGAAGCGCGGCAAACGCCGACATCTACGTTCCGATCCGTTCCGGCTCAGACATCACGTTCTTCGGCGGACTGATCAACTACATCCTGCAGAACGACCTGTGGAACCACGACTACGTGACGTCGTTCACGAACGCCTCCTGGCTCATTACATCCGACTACTCGTTCACCGACGGCATGTTCGCCGGGTGGGACGAGGAGACTCGGAGCTATGACAAGAAGAAGTGGGCGTATCAGATCGAGTCCGAGTCCGATTGGGACACGAGCGCGACCGGGGCATTCTCCTGGGTCTCTGCGCCAGGCGTGCCCGCGTTTACCACTCCCAAGGTCAAGAAGATCAAGAAGGACCTCACGCTCGAGGATCCTCAGTGCGTCTTCCAGCTCATGAAGCAACACTTTTCACGGTACACGCCGGAGATGGTCGAAGCCGTCTGCGGCATGTCCCAGGAGCAGTTCCTCACTATTGCCGAGACGTACGGTGCCACCGGCGCCGACGACAAGGTCGGCACGTTCCTGTACGCGATGGGCCTCACGCAGCACTCGAAGGGCTCCAACAACATCCGCGCACTCTCGACGGCTCAGTTGCTCCTCGGCAACATCGGTCGGGCGGGCGGCGGTGTGAACGCGTTGCGTGGGGAGTCCAACGTCCAGGGTTCAACGGACTTCGGTCTGCTGCACGACCAGCTGCCGGCGTACATCGGTCTGCCGAACGCGGACAAGCATGCGAACCTCGCGGCCTATTGCGAGACCGAGACGCCGTACGCCGGCTATTGGTCGAACAAGCCGAAGTTCCTGATCTCGATGCTCAAGGAATGGTGGGGCGAACACGCAACTGTTGAGAACGACTACTGCTTCGACTTCCTGCCCAAGACCGACAGCAAGAACCGTACGCACATGTCGATCTTTGAGGACGTCAACAACGGCCTCATCACCGGTCTGCTCCTGTGGGGCCAGAACCCAGCCGTTGGCGGCCCGAACTCAACCTTCGAGCGCAAGGCGCTCGAGAAGCTCGACTGGATCGTGGCCGTGGACCTATGGGAGACCGACACGTCGATCTTCTGGAAGGCTCCGGGTGTTGATCCGGCGACCGTGAACACTGAGGTGTTCCTCCTGCCTGCAGCGGCCCACTACGAGAAATCTGGCACCGTTGCGAACTCGGGCAGATGGATCCAGTGGCGCTACCAGGCAGTAGAGCCGCGCGGTGAAGCCCTGGATGACGGCGAGATCCTGAATCGTCTCTACAAGGCGGTAAGGGCCGAGTACGAAGCGGACCCCGGGGTGTTTGCCGACCCGGTCCTCCAACTCAACTGGGACTACGACAACGAGGACGGGCACTTTGATGCCACCGCCTCCGCTCGAGCGATCAACGGCTACGATATTGCCAGCGGGAAGCGCGTCGACAACTTCACCAAGCTCAAGGCAGACGGCACGACTGCGTGCGGCAACTGGCTGTACTCCGGCTACTACGCCAATAACGACTCAATGGACCCGGCCGACCAGGGCTGCGGCTCACGCATCAACGAGGATGCCGGCGTAGACGGGCTGGAGGGCGGCCTCGGCCAGTACGTGAAGTGGGCGTATGCGTGGCCACTGAACCGTCGCGTCCTCTATAACCGCGCCTCGGCAAACTCGAAGGGCGAACCATACGATCCCGCGAAGCCTCTCGTGAAGTGGGACGGCGCCAAGTGGCTCCGCAACGACGTCCCGGACTTCGCTTTCAAAGGTGCCGATGGCACGCCTATCGTGCCGGAGAAGACCGTCGCTTTCATGATGAATGTGGAGACCGTATCGCGGTTCTTCGCGCCCGCCATGAAAGACGGGCCTTTCCCCGAACACTATGAGCCCTACGAATCCCCGACGATCAACGCGCTCTCGACAACACAGAACGTCCCGACCGCCGTGGTCTACGAGGATTCCTCCAAACTCGGCACCGCCGAGGACTACCCGCTGGTGTGCACGACGTTCCGCCTTGTAGAACACTGGCAGACCGGCGGCATGACGCGGAACCTTCCGTGGCTCGTGCAGGCCATGCCCAAGATGTTTGTGGAGATGTCCGAGGAACTCGCAGCCGAGCGTGGCATCGAGAACGGTGACGTCATCGAGGTCTTCAACAACCGCGGTTCCATCAGCGTGAACGCGATGGTCACCAAGCGCCTGAAGCCCTTCACGATCAGCGGCAAGACGGTGCACCAGGTTGGCATGCCGTGGCACTGGGGCTTCTCTTCCAAGCTCGCCAATGGTGCAAGCGCCAACGACCTCACGCCAAACGTTGGTGACTCAAACACATCGATACCCGAGTTCAAAGCGTTCCTCGTCGATGTCCGGAAGGCGGTGAGCTAGCCATGGCCGAGTCGGCAATCCTTTTTGACGCATCGCGCTGCACGGCCTGCAAGGGCTGCCAGATCGCGTGCAAGCAGTGGAACCAGCTGCCCTCCCCGATGAGCAACGACGACTACACCTTCAGCGGGAGTTTCGAGAGTCCGCTGGAGAACGACGGCGACACGTGGCTGCACATCGGCTTCCGCGAGGAACTCGGCGGCCCCAACGGCATCGCGTGGGCGTTCTCGCGCGTGTCGTGTCAGCACTGCACGGACGCCGCGTGCGTCAGCGCATGCCCCTCGAGTGCGTGTCAGTACACGGAGAGCGGCGCCGTCATCATCGACCCGGAGGTGTGCATCGGCTGCAAGTACTGCGTAGCGGCCTGTCCCTTTGGCGTACCAAAGTACAACGAACGCGAAACGATCTCGCGAAAGTGCTGGATGTGTCAGGACCGCACTGGTGAAGGTCAGAGTCCCGCATGCGTAAAGACCTGCCCGGCGGGCGCGCTCAACTTTGGCGCCCGGCCCGACATGATCGCGGCGGCGCACACCCGTCTCGATGCGATCAAGGCGACCTTCCCGGAAGCGATCGTCTACGGCGAGAACGAACTAGGCGGACTGCACGTGATTCAGGTGCTCCCGTACGGGGCCGAGGCGCACGGCATGCCGGTCGATCCGCAGGTGCCGCTGCTCCGGCAGCTCTCGGACTTCTTGAAGCCGGCGGCGGCCGTTGGTGTTGCGGCAACGCTTGCCGCGCTGGCGGTGTCGTTCGTCCGCAGCCGCTCCTACGATCGTGACCCCGACGAACTGCACTACGATCCGGAGTCCCGTGAGGTCGTCAGCATCGCCGCCGAGTCCAAGAAGGGAGATGAGTAACCATGACGAAGTACATCAAGCGCCATGACTCTATGAAGCGCCTGTGGCACTGGAGCAACATCATCTCCTGCGTCTTCCTTGCGGTGACGGGGGCGTTCCTATTCATCCCCGGTCTCGGCGAGGTCCTTGGCTTCGACACGCTGCGTGCGGGCCAGGTCATTCACCGCGTCTTTGCTGGCGTGTTCATCGGCATGACGGTGATCAGCTTCATTCTGCGGCCGTCGAACCTGATCCACTCCATGCAGCACATCTTTGCGCCGTGGGATGAGGACGACAAGAAGTTCATGAAGGTGTTCTTCCCGTACCTCTTCAATCCGAAGAAGTATCACATGCCCAAGCAGCACTTTGTGAAATCCGGGCAACGGGTGTCGGACTTCTTCATGTATCTCATCATCTTCTTCATCTCGATCACCGGCATCATCTTGTGGGCCGGTGACGCAGTGCCGACCTGGCTCTTCGCCCTCGCCCTCTTCGGGCACGATTTGTGCTTCTTCGGGTTCAGCTTGCTCATCATCATCCACATCTACCTGGGCGGCGGCATCTTCGAGCCGTACCATCGGATACCGGGCCTGATGCTGGGCAAAGGCTACGTCCGCGAGTCGGACGCCCTGTACCATTGGGGACATTGGGCCGAGGAAGAGCTAGCTTCGGGCGAGAACGTCATCGAGGTCGAGCCCGGCGAGAAGGTTCCGTTCGCCAAGTAACCGCAGGGCGGCACCGACCCCGCGCTTCTTGGGGCCGGTGCCGCCAACTGACAGGATCCGCACCCGCGCTTGACCGGATGCGGACCGCAAGGGAGCACAACGTAGCATGGACCTCCACACACTCGAAATTGCTGCAGGCCGCTACCGGACGCATCTGGGTAGCGAACTCGTCGACCTTCTGCTGGACATCTGGGCCAACCAGATGGATCTGACACCGGACATAACCTGGACGCCAACCAGCCTCGACGAGATGCGGCAGGCATTCGCCAACGGCGCACCGATGCTCTCGGTTGACACGCCACAGCTGGACCGCGACTGGTTTGTCGAATCGCTCGACACCGTCATTGAAGTCATCGGCCGTCATCCGGCGAGTGCCTCCGTCGAGCCGTCGGCGATCTTCCGCGCCAGCCTTGCAGCGATCGAATCGGACGACCTCGCCGATGCGATTCTGGATCCAAAGGCCGTTGTTGAGCGCCTTCGGCAACGGCTTGGTCTCAACACCGATCTCGACAAGACGCTTCTCACGCTCGCCGTGGGCTCAACATTGCAGCCGTTTGCCGCGGCGGTGGCTTCGCTGGTCGCAATCCATCTCCCCACGTCGGATCTGCGGCACACCGGCTCGTGCCCAATTTGCGGCTCCGATGCGAGCATCGGGGTTGTCACCGAGGACGATCCCACGTGGGGCGGCAAGCGATTCCTGTGGTGCTCCACGTGCGACACGCAGTGGCGCTACCCGAGAGTGCAGTGCGTTCGCTGTGGCAACACGAACCAGGAGTCGCTCCACTACTACTACGACGAGAGCGATCCCGGTCACCGTATTCATGTCTGTGACTCCTGCAGCGGATCGATCGCGATCGCGCACGCAGGACTCCTGCGTTACGCGGTCGTGCCACGCGTGGAAGAGTTCGCTATGCTCTCACTGCACTCGGCTGTACTGGCCGAGCGGGAAGTAGGAACGCTCTGTGCAGGAGCATCGGGAAGCACGAGATGTGCAACCGCATCGCAGACCGGACGCGAGACCTGCTGCAGCTCCAACTGAAAGGTGATCTTGAATGGCTGTGGGCGAACCAACGAATGAAGCAGGCGGAGCGACCGCGGTCACCGGCACGCCGTCTGAACGGCTGCCGGTCACGGCCGCCATTCTCGCCGGCGGCCGCTCGATCCGCATGGGGACCGACAAGACACTCCTGACCATCGGCGGTGAGCCGATGATCACCCGGGTGACGGCGGCCGCACTCGAATACTGCGAGCAGGTTGTCGTGATCACCAACTTCCCCGAGAACCTCGAGGGGCTCACGCTCCCCGCCTCGGTGGAGATCATTGCCGACGACACCCCGCTCCTCGGCCCGCTCGGCGGACTGTCCACGGCGCTCGCGCACGCGAAGCATGAATGGGTGCTCGCGCTCGCCGCCGACATGCCCTGGGTTTCCCGCGACATCGTGGCTGCGCTCTGGGACGCGCGTGGAGACGCCGACGCGGTGATCCCCGTGACCGACAGCGGGATCGAGCCGCTGCTCGCCCTCTACCGGGTCGCCACGGCAGGACCGGTCGCGCACGACGTGCTGGCATCCGGCAGGCGGCGCATTGCGGCCATGTTCCCCCGCCTGGCAGTGGCGGACCTGCCGCTGTCGCTGGTGCAGGAGCTCGACCCGACGTTCTCCTCCTTCTTCAACATCAACACGCCCGCGGATCTTGCCGAGGCACGGGCACGCTCCTCGGAAACCGAGCTCGACCGATTTGCCGCCGCGCCCGTCGCCGGAGCTCCCGCTGCGGCACCCATGCCGCCCGAACGGGCAACCGCAGGCCCGCAGTCTGCGATCGACGAACGCACCGCGCCTCTGGCGCCTTCCGGGGAGACGCAACGGCCCCCGGCCCACGCACCCGAGACCGACCTCGCCCGGGCCGCGCGCGAGCGTCGCCCCGTCCGGATACTGCACGCCGGCCGCGACCGCAGCGGCATGCCTTCGGAGCGCCCGATCACGCTGTTCCTGAACGACATCGAGGTCGCAACGGTCCAGGCCACAACACAGCATGTCCAGGACATGGCTATCGGGTTCCTCGTCACCGAGGGACTCTTGAAGGACCGCGATGCCTTCCAGAACGTGACGGTGGACGACAAGTACGACCTCGTGTACGTAACCTCTGAAGAAAGCGTCCCGGAGGATCTCGTGCACGACACGTCGAAGCGCTACGTGACGAGCGGATGCGGCAAGGGCATTACGTTCTCGTCCATCGGCCATGCGCGCGGGCTCGACCGCATCACGCACGACCTCACCGTCGAGCCCGTGGATCTCTATGACTGGATCGCCGAGATGGCGTCCCGCAGCGAGGACTACCGCGAGACCGGCGGCTATCACTCGTGCGGCCTCGTGATCGACCGGCGGCTTGTGCTCGTCCGGGAGGATGTGGGCCGCCACAACGCCGCCGACAAGCTCATCGGGCGGGCCTGGCTCGACCGCCTCCCGATGGATCGGGGCGTCCTGCTTTCGACCGGCCGTCTGTCCTACGAAATGACGGTGAAAGCGGCCAAAGTGCGCATCCCTGTGGTAGCATCACGCAGCGCCGCAACGGATCTCTCTGTTCAGATCGCCGACGAACTCGGGATAACGCTCGTCGGGTACGTGCGCGGCGGGAAGATTCTCATCTACACACACCCCTACCGGATCGCAGGAGCTACCGATGTCCAGTGACGAGGGCAAGAAGCACAGGCGCCACGGTCACGGCCCCGCGGAGGACGTCGACCCGGCGATCACCGCACAGGCGACGCCTACACTGATGGAGATCGTCCGCACACGGGCCGTGGACGCACGCCTCAGCTGCGAGGACGCCCATGCGATCGCCGAGGAGTTCTCCGTGCCCATCCGGGCGGTCGGGGTGGCTGCAGAGCTCATCGATATCCACATCACGAAGTGCCAGCTGGGCTGCTTTTAGGAGCGCGCCTCGGCGATGACCGTCGCAACCGCTTCAAGTGCGATATCGACTTCTTCACATGTGTTTGACGCCGCAAGCCCAAAGCGCACCGCACCTTCGTCCTGCGTGCCAACGGCTGTGTGCGCCGAAGGGGCGCAATGCAGCCCCGCCCGTACGGCGATGTTCCATCGGCTTCCGAGTTCGGCCGCAACACGATCGCCACGCACCAGCGCCGACGAGAACGCGACGATCGGGACGCGAGGGACGCCGGGCGGAGGACCCAGCACCTGCACGGACGGGATCCCAAGCAGGCCTGTGTGCAGGCGAAGCGCAAGTTCAGCCTCATGCGCACGCATGGCATCGCCCCGGGCCTGAAGGACGGCCACGCCGGCTGAGAGCCCGGCGATAAGGGGCACCGGCGCCGTCCCCGCCTCGTAGCAACTCGGCCGTTCGCGCTCCTCCCCCAGCTCGTCCGGACCCCCGCCACCCGTCCCGCCTACGACAAGCTCCCGGACGTCGTAGTCCGGCGCCAGATAGAGCAGACCAATACCCTGAGGGCCGAGCAGCGCCTTGTGACCGGAGCAGAACCACGCATCGGCGCCCAGCGTCTCGAGATTCACGGGTATGTGCCCCGCCGCCTGCGCCCCGTCAACGATCATCCGGGCGCCATGCTCGTGGGCGAGGTCGGCGATGTCGGAGACGGGCTGGAGTACGCCGGTCACGTTGGACGCCTGCTGGCATACGATCGCCGTCACCGGCGTCTTGCCGATCATCGCCTCCAGCGCATCAACGTGCACCATGCCCCAGTCATCCACGGGGATCGTATGGATGACGACGCCCCGTTTCGCGAGGCGGGAGAGCGGCCGTGTCACCGAGTTGTGCTCCACGGCCGAGACGAAGACAGTGTCGCCAGGCTTGAGCGCTCCGGCGAGAACGAGATTCGCGGCCTGGGTGCACCCCGGCTGAAAGAACAGGTTCCTCGGGTCGCTCACGCCGAGGAAGGACGCGATTCTCTGCCGGGATGCTGTGACGAGCTTCGATGCCGCAAGCGCCATTGTATGCGCACCGCGGCCCGGGCTGCCGCCGGCGCGCAGGGCCGCATCAACGGCAGCAAGCACCTCGGCAGGTTTCGGCCAAGACGTGGCGGCGTTGTCCAGGTAGATCATCGTTTCAGGTGTCGTCATAGGAGCTTCATGGTCGCCGCAGACCTCGCCTGCGTCAAGAGCTGTCACTCGGAGGAGGCGCCCGTGGCGCTCACCCCGTCAGGCGCCTGCGGGAGCACTTCGTCGGCGTCCTCGCCGCTCGCCGCCACGATGCCGGGGATCGCCGCGTCCTCAAGCCCTGCGTAGCCGCGCTCGGCGGCTTCAACTTCCTCGATGAGCGGCTCCTGCCGACCCCAGAGCTCGTCCTCCTCAGCGCTGCCGAGTATCGCGGGCTCGCCCTCCTCCGCGGAGCCGGTCGCGCCAACGCTCCAGGCGCCGCGCCGATCGAGACTTTCCAGCGTCTCATCGGCCGCAAGCGCCGCTTCAACGCCGTAATCGTACGGCTGATCGTCGATCGTGCCCGGCACACCGGGCTCGTTCACGGAGTCTTCCACGTAGTCATCCGGGGCACACTCGTCCTCCGGACAGCGCACCTTGTGCCCACCTTCGGCGGGAACGAATACGCCTCCCTCACGCACGAGCTGCTCATCGCCGAACCAGCGATTGTCGTCGTCTCTCGGACTCATGTCGGCCTCCTCAGTACGCCTTCACACCTGAGTATTCCCTCGGAAGCGCGCCAGGACATGGGGGCAGGAGACCTGCGTCCGAAAGGATGCGCCACCGCCTGCCTGAGCCGAGGCTTCCCGCCTCACAACTGCTTGGCGGAGAACACCCGCACCGAGACAAGCACGGAGACCCACAGCACCGCTGCCAGCACGAGCGGTGATGCGTACAGGAGCACCTTGAGCATCGCCTCATCCGGCACCGGCACTCCCGCGCGAAAGGCAGCGTAGCCCACCACCGTGGGGAGCGCGAACACCGCTATCATGAAGAGCCTGCTGCGTTCGGTGCCGAAGCGGTAGATCAGCGGCAGCATAGCGCCTACAAACACGATCGCAATCGCGAACGTGGCGTACACGACCAGCATGCGCTCCCCGAGCACGGTCGTGTCACCGACGAGCGGGGCCGCAAGAGAGGCCACCGCAGCGACCACCACTCCCGCCAGCGCAAGCACGACCGCGAGTACGTATTTGGCCAGAACGGCCTCGGTACGGCTGATCGGCAGCGCAAGCGCATACGGGTCCCACTTGGCGAGGTCATCGTAGGCAAACGAGCTGATGGACAGCATGGCGAAGAAGATCACCGCCATGAAGGTGATGAACGTGATGCTCCTCATCATTACCGCGTAGAGAAGCAGGAATGCGAGCATGAAGAGCATGGACCGAGCCTGCTTCCGCAGCACGAGCAGGTCTTTGAGGACGAGCGCCCTCACGGCGTAGCTCCAACCCCGGTTCACCGCGATACCTCTTTCCCGTGAAGGGCCATGATGTCTTCGATGGCCGCGTCGTCGACCGCGAGATCCGGAAGAGCCTCGCGCACGAGCCGCTTGCCGCGCACGAGCGCATCGCATCCGAAGCGGTTCTGCCGCACGCCCACGATCGCGTCAGCGTCGACCCGCGCCAGGTCTGCGGCACCGCAGCGAAGCAGTCCGTAGGACTCCAACAGCGCGTCTTTGGGCTCACTCAGGACGATCCGGCCGCGCCGGATGAAGGTGATGTAGTCCGCCACACGCTCGAGGTCACTCGTGATATGCGATGAGAAGAGGATCGAGTTCTCCTCGGCCTGGATGAAGTCCAGGAAGATGTCCAGGATCTCGCCGCGCGCAACCGGGTCCAGACCGCTCGTGGGCTCGTCCAGAATGAGCAGCCGCGGCCGGTGCGCAAGTGCTGCAGCGATCGAGAGCTTCGTCTTCATGCCGCTCGAGAACTCCTTGACCGTCTTGGTCTTGGGGAGGCCAAACAAGCCGAGGAGTTCGTCGTAGCGCACCTCGTCCCATGTTGAGAACACGCACGACAGGATGCGCGACACGTCGCACGGCCTGAGCATGTCGTGAAACGCACACTGGTCCAGCACAACGCCAACGTCCATCTTGATACGACGCTCGTCGGCGATGTTGTCCATGCCAAGGACCTCAACGGCGCCCGCGTCGCGCGCAATGAGGTTCAGGATGAGCTTGATCGTCGTCGTCTTGCCCGCGCCGTTCTCACCGACAAACCCCATGATCCCCCCGGCAGGGAGGTCGATACTGACGTCGTCCAGCGCGAAATCGTCGTAACGCTTCGTCAGATTGGTGATCCGGATACTCGGTCCCACTACGCATCCTCTCCATACAGCACGTCCAACATCTCCCTAAGCTCGCCGAGTGCGACCCCGCTCGAGCGTGCACTGTCCACCGCGCTCTGCAGGTGGGACTCGATGATCCGCAGTCGCTCTTCGCGCACCAACTCGAGGTTCCCGCCCGCGACGAAACTCCCCTTGCCCACGACGGTCTCGATGAAGCCGTCACGCTCGAGGTCCTCGTAGGCACGCTTGGTGGTGATCACGCTGATGCGCAGCTCCTTCGCGAGCAGACGCATAGAAGGGAGAGCGTCGCCCTCGGCAAGCGCGCCAGACAGGATCAGGCTCTTGATCTGCGACGCGATCTGCTCGTAGATCGGCTTGTCGCTCGAGTTGCTGATGAGGATGTCCATGCCACCGCCTGCGTATAGTGTATATATTCGATATATACACTATAC
>Ga0068714_10001934_pt1 | contig 28081 bp, 26 predicted proteins | sample MTBNYHSulfiMetaG_FD_62988 | JGI IMG/M metagenome (GOLD analysis project Ga0068714, IMG submission 62988) | Enrichment culture microbial communities from rom New York Harbor, USA that are MTBE-degrading - MTBE-NYH (New York Harbor Sulfidogenic)... | ecosystem: Environmental > Aquatic > Marine >... | reverse complement strand
ATGCGGACGAGGCCATCTTTGCCCGGCCCGATCTCGACAAACGCCCCGAAGTTGGTGAGCCGCGCAACCCGGCCGAGGTACGTGTCGCCGACCTCGACATCCTTGGTCAGGTCCTCGATCATCTTTATGGCCTTGCGGCCGCTTTCGTCGTCCATCGCGGCCACATATATCCGCCCGTCGTCCTCGATGTCAATCTTGACCCCGGTTTCGGCAATGATCTTGTTGATCGTCTTGCCGCCCGGGCCGATTACGTCGCGGATCTTCTCCGTATCGATCGTTAGAACGATGACGCGAGGCGCATACGGCGATATCTCGGGCCGCGGAGCAGGCAGCGCTCCGGCCATGACCTCGAGTATCTTCAGCCGCGCGTTCCTGGCGAGCCCCATCGCCTCGGCGAGGAGCTCCACGGAGATGCCCTCAAGCTTCAGGTCCAACTGGAGGGCTGTCAGGCCCCGGCTGGTGCCGGCGACCTTGAAGTCCATGTCGCCGTAGTGGTCTTCCGCTCCCTGGATGTCGGTCAACAGGACGTGGCGGTCCCCTTCCTTCACGAGCCCGATCGCGATTCCCGCGACAGGGGCCTTGATCGGGACCCCGGCGTCCATCAATGCCAGGGTACTGGCGCAGGCCGAAGCCATGGAGGTTGACCCGTTGGACTCGACAACCTCGGAAACGAGCCGGATTGCATACGGGAAGTCCATCTCCAGGGGGATCATCGGCTCAAGGGCCTTCTCCGCCAGGGCGCCATGCCCGATCTCCCGCCTGCCCGGGCCCCTCAACGGCCTGGTCTCGCCGACGCTGTAAGGCGGGAAGTTGTAGTGGTGCATGAACCGTTTGAACTCCTCGAACCCGACGTCGTTGAGCCGCTGGCTCTCGGCAAGGGTCCCCAGCGTCGCGACTGTCAAAACCTGAGTCTGCCCCCTGGTGAAGACGGCCGAACCGTGTGTGCGGGGGAGAAGAGCTACCTCCGAGGCGAGCGGCCGGAGCTGGTCCGGGCGCCGGCCGTCGGGACGCCGCCCTCCGAGGATGTTGTTCCGAACGGTCTTTTTAACCAGCCGGTCGAAGGCCGCGGCGATCTCTCCTTCCCGTCCCGGGTAGCGCTCCGCGAGCTTGGCGGCTATTGACCCGTAGAGCTGGGACGTGGCTTCCTCCCGGGCGAGCTTTTCGGGGTTGTAGACCACGCCGGCGATTTCCTCTCCGGCCAGGGACTCGACTTCACGGTCAAGGTCCTCGGAAACGGTGAGAAAAACCGGGCTGCGCTTGGTCTTTCCGACTGCGGCGGCCATCTGCCGCTGAAACTCCACCAGTTTGCCGATGGAGTCAAGAGCCAGCCGGATGGCCGCGGTCATCTCTTCCTCGCCGACCTCGCGGGCGCCGCACTCGACCATTATCACTTCGCCCCTGCCGTTACCGGTCACCAGCAAGCTCAGATCGCTTCGCTCGACTTGCTCGCGGACCGGGTTCACCACCAGCTCACCATCGACGCGGCCGACGAACACCGACCCGATCGGCCCGTTGAAGGGGATATCGCTGATCGACAGCGCCGCGGACGCGCCGTTCATCCCGCAGAACTCAGCTGACGCGTCGTGGTCGACGGACAGGATGGTGCAGACGACCTGGACGTCGTTGCGCATGCCCTCGGGGAAGAGCGGCCGGAGTGGCCGGTCTGTCTTTCTGGCGGCCAGGATCGCCTTCTCGCTCGGGCGGCCCTCCCGCTTGATGAAGCCGCCGGGGATCTTGCCGACGGCGTACAGGCGCTCCTCGTAGTCGACCGTGAGGGGAAAGAAATCCACCCCCTCGCGCGGAGTGCTTGACATTGTCGCCGCGACGAGGACGACCGTGTCGCCGTATCGGACGAGCACGCTTCCGTTCGCCTGGCCGGCAAGCTTGCCGACCTCAAACGAAAGCGGCCGTCCTGCGATTTCCGTCTCAAACTTCTGTGTCATTTACCTCAGGTAACCTCCCAACGCCTCGGGCTCGTCATAGCCAGCCCGCACAAGATTGAAGGCGGGGTCTCCCCGCCTCCGGTCAGTGGTCTAGTGCCTCAGCTGGAGCCGCTGGACGATGGCCCGGTAACGGCTGATGTCGTGGTCGCGCAGGTAGTTTAGCAACGCGCGCCGCTGCCCGACCATCATCAGGAGCCCGCGCCGCGAGTGGAAGTCGCGTTTGTGCTGCTTGAGGTGCTCCGTGAGATCGGAGATGCGCCGGGTCAGGAGAGCGATCTGGACCTCCGGCGAACCGGTGTCCCCTTCGTGGATAGCGAAATCCTTGATTATCTCCTGCTTTGCGGTAGGCGAGAGTGCCAAGCCGAAAACCCCCTCAGATTGGGATCCCCACCGGCCAAGCAACCCGTCGGGGTATTCGGGCTCCCTAGCCGGGGTTCATCGCGCGAGTATCTCGCGGTCGCTTCATTGTAGCACAGCATCCTGCCTCCGGTTAAGAATCCGCATCGCCTCCCGGATATCGATGCCGATCTGCCGCCGCAAAGACCCAACGTCCGGGAAGGCCCTCTCGTCCCGAAGCCGTCCAGCGAACAGTATGCCCATTCGCGCCCCATACAGGCTCCCTGTGTAGCCGATCAGATGGGCCTCGATCCGCAGCGCCCCTCCTCCGAGCGTCGGCCGCACACCCACGTTGATGACGGCCGGGTGGGCTTCCTCGCACACCGCCGCGGTGGCCGCGTACACACCCTGCCCCGGGACTATGAGCTCCCTATCCGGGACCACGTTCGCGGTGGGGTACCCGAGCTCGCGGCCAAAGCCGTCTCCCCTGCCGACCACACCCGAGAGGCGGAAAGGCCGGCCCAGGAGCTCCTCTGCCGCATCCACGCGGCCGCAGGCGACAAGATCGCGGATCGCGGTGCTGCTGACAGTCATCCCGCCGGCTATCACCGGGGGCACGATCCGCACGCCAAACCCATGCCGTGCCCCCAGCTCGGCGAGTGTTCCGGCAGTCCCTCGCCCCGATCTGCCAAACGTGAAGTTGAAACCGACGTAGACCCGCTCCGGCTGGCAGATCGAAAGCAGGCTGTCCTTGACAAACTCTCCGGGTGTCATGCCGGCAAGCTCGTGATCAAAGCGAAGGACGACGACGTGGCCGACGCCAAGGCTCCTTATCAGCTGCCCCCTCTCATCCAGGGACATCAGCCTTCCTGGACCGCGACCGGGAAACAGCACTTCAAGGGGGTGAGGCTCGAAAGTCAGGGCCGCCGTCTCGATCCGCAGTCGCGACCCTTCGTCAACCATCTCCTTGAGGATGGTCTGGTGCCCAAGGTGTACCCCATCGAACACGCCGATCGCTATCAGGCAGCGGCGCGGCAGCCGGTGGGCGGGGGTGAAGTTACAGCCGTAGGTCAAGACGGGGCTCCTCCCACCAGGACGACGTACGGGCGCCAGCTGTCGTCCCTTCTTTGCGCAAGGGCGATCAGCCTGCCGGATGCGTCGATCACCCGGACGGTACCCCTCGTCGCTTCGTCCAGCGAGCAGTCCGGCGCCACCTGCGACCGGAGCAAGGCCAGCACATCACCTTCGCCGGCTTCCGCCCCGTGAGATACGCGCTTCGCGGTTTCCTCAGCGACGACTACTCCGTCGAGGAACTCAAGGGCCTGGGCGGCAGGTTTCCATCCGGCCGGGAAGCGGTGCGACAGCAGCCGGGGCTCGTCGAGCAGCTGCGAGGCGGCGGTCATCTGCTCGACGGTCAGGCAGTCGGCGAGACCGAACCCGCAAGACCTGGTTCTCAGGAGGAAGGAAACGCATCCGCACGTGCCCAACTCGCGCGCGGCCAGCGTCGCCAGCCCGCGAACGTAGGTCCCGCCGGAACAGCAGATATCGACCACCGCCGCCGGATAGCCCGGGAAGGGTCCAGAGCGCCTGGTCCCGAACGAGACGCACTCAGCCCGGTAGACCTCGATGTCCCTGGCCCTTGCAGCGAGCTGCTCGGGCCGGACTTCGCCCTGACGGGCAAGGTCGTACAGCCTTTTTCCGCGGATCTTGCGGGCCGAGTAGGCCGGCGGCACCTGTCGCTGCCGTCCCCTCAGGGACGCAACGGCCCGCCGGAGGGCATCGAGTCTGACGTCCGGAGGCGCCGGTGCCGCAACCACCTCTCCCGCCAGGTCGCCGGTGTCGCTATCCACACCGAACAGGATCTCTGCCCTGTAGGCCTTCGGGAGGCCGAGAAGCAGCCTGGACAGCCTGGTGGCCCGGCCGACCGCCAGTGGAAGAACTCCAGCTGCCGGAGGATCAAGGGTTCCGAGATGCCCTATCCTTGATATCCCGGACGCCAGGCGGGCGACGCGAACCACATCGTGCGACGTCATCCCCGGCGGCTTGACGACCCCAAGGATACCACAGGGAGGAAACTCAGGACCGGCTGCACTCACTTGCCCAGATCCTCCATACAGGCGGACACCACCAGCTCCACCGCACGGGACAGCGGACCAGGCAGCCTGCAACCGGCTGCACGTGGGTGCCCTCCTCCGCCGAATCTGGCGGCCAGAGCGCCGGCGTTATAGCTCCTGTCGCTCCGCACCGCGACCCGAACGGTCGACCCGTCGAGCGAGTACGCTAGCAGCGCGACCTTCACTCCTGCCACATCCCGGGCGTGGTTTACGATCCCCTCGGTATGTTCGCGGGAGGCCCCGGCTTCAGCGAAATCCGCGGGCCGGAGCACCATTATCGCGATCTTCCCGCCGGCCTCGAACCGCAAGCTCCGCAGGGCGCGGCCGAGAAGGGCGACCGCGGCGCGCTCCCGGGACCCGTAGATCCTGGAATGGTATTCACCCGGCAAAACACCGGCCCGGAGCGCGGCCGCGGCCCACCGGTGGGTCTGCGGAGTCGTCGACTCAAACGCGAAAGAGCCGGTGTCCGTGACGATCGCCGTGTATATCGCGCCGGCGGCATCGTGGAGGGGCACGCCGAGCGCGCAGTACAACCGGGCAAGCATCTCTCCCGTCGACGACGCCCCCGGATCCACCCAGTTAAGATCCGCGTACCTCGTGTTGGACTCGTGATGATCGATGTTCGCGGACGGCGGGCCGGGCTGCAGCAACTCCCGCAACCCCCCGATCCTCTCCGGCCCGGCGCAGTCCAGAAACAGGTGGGCCCCGGCAACCCGGCCGGGTTCCGGCCCGGTCAGAATGTCCTCCACTCCAGGAAGGAAGGAGTAGATCCCCGGGACAGGATCAGGGCATAGCAGGACCGGATAGCTCCCGCACGCGCGGAGGAGGACGCCGGCGGCCAGCAGAGAGCCGATGGCATCGCCGTCAGGGGCCTCGTGAGACAACACCCAGACGACGCTGCCGGCCCGGGCAGAGACCCAGCGGGCAACGGGCATGGCCCCGCGCACGGTCCGCGGCCGGGCCGTGGAGTGCGCGCTCAGCTCCCTTTCACCGGAGGCCCCTCCTCCTCCGAGAGCTTGGTCATCAGGCTGACGACCCTCACGCCCCGCTCGATGGAATCGTCGAGAAGAAATACCAGATCAGGGGCATGCCGCAGGCGGATCCGGTGTGCGACCTCGGCGCGCACGAATCCCGTGGCGCTGCGGAGACCTTGAAGGGCCTTCCGCTTTTCCTCCGGTTCCCCGAGCACCGAGCAGTACACCTTGGCCTGCCGGAGGTCGCTGGAGAGCTCGACCTCGGTGATCGAGACGAATCCGATCCGGGGGTCCTTGAGTTCGTGGCGCAGGATATCCGAGATCTCCCTGCGCAGGGCCCTCGCAACACGTTCGGCGCGCAGCTCGTCCATTACACATCCCTCACCGGACGTCGCAACCGGGGCTAAGTGATCGCAGCGGTGAAATCTAATAGTACCGTATCCGGGGCACCCGACAGCCAGGATTCTATCCGCGAAAGCACGGACTCGATGTGCCGGCGGTCGTTGCTCACAAGGGCGATCCCAAGCGTTGCCCTACGGTGATCGTCCATCCGGTCTACCTCCGAACAGGCCACTTCGAACCGCTGGCGGATCCGGGACGTGAGTCCCTTGATGACCCGGCGCTTGTCCTTGAGCGTCCCGCCACCCGGAAGCTCAAGCTCGACCAGGACTGACGCGACAAGCATTGAGAGCCCGTCTCCGGCCTAACCGGCCTGTTCCTGGCGCTGTATGGTGTACGCCTCGATGACGTCGCCTTCCGCGAAATCCTCAAACCCCTCTAACCCGATGCCGCACTCGTACCCCGACTGCACCTCTCGCACGTCGTCCTTGAACCTCTTCAACGACTCGATACCGCCCTCAAAGACGACCTCGCCTTCCCGGAGCACCTTTACCCCGGCGCCGCGTACGATCTTGCCCTCCAACACGTAGCAGCCGGCGATGGTCCCTACCCTGGGAACCCTGAACATCGCTCTGACCTGTGCCTTGCCGATGAGGACCTTTTCCATCTTCGGTTCGAGCATTCCCTTGGCCGCCGCGGTGATATCGTCAATGATTCCGTAGATAATCTCGTAGGTCCGGATCTGGACGCGCTCGCGTTGCGAGACCCGCCGGGCGTTGGCATCGGGGCGCACGCTGAAGCCAATGATGATCGCGTCCGACGTCGAGGCCAACATGACGTCAGATTCGCTGATCGGTCCGACGCCTCCGTGAATGATGTTCACCCGGACCTCGGGCAACTCAAGCCTTGCGATTGCCGTCTGGACGGCCTCAAGCGAGCCTTGGACGTCGGCTTTGATCACCAGATTGAGGTCCTTTACCTTTCCGGCCTTCAAGTTCGCATATAGATCGTCAAGGCTGACCGTGGGGCGGGCGGCCTGATCCACCTTGCGTTCCTCAATCGCCTTCGCGGCCCGCTCCCGGGCGGCTTTGTCGTCCTCGACGACCTCGAGAAGATCCCCTGCGCTGGGCACCTCGGAAAGCCCCAGGACCTCCACCGGTACCGACGGGCCGGCGTGATCCACACGCTCGCCGGTATGGTCAAACAACGCTCTGACGCGCCCCGAAGCCGTACCCGCGACAACCGCGTCGCCAAGCCGCAACGTACCGGTCTGAATAAGCACGGTGGCGACAGGGCCGCGGGTGCGGTCCAGTTGGGCCTCGACAACAGTGCCCCGTGCCGGGAGCAGGGGGTTGGCTTTGAGCTCCTGCATTTCGGAAACGAGGAACACCATCTCCAGGAGCGTGTCGATGCCCGTGCCTTGAAGCGCCGATACGTTGACGAAAACCGTATCCCCGCCCCAGTCCTCGGGATTGACCCCAAGCTCGGCGAGCTGCCGCTTTACGCGGTCCGGATCGGCGCCGGGCCTGTCGATCTTGTTTACCGCGACGACCATCGGCACCCTGGCCGCGCGGATGTGATTCACGGCCTCGATCGTCTGCGGCTTGACCCCGTCGTCCGCCGCAACGACCAGAATGACCAGGTCGGTGACCTGGGCGCCCCGGGCGCGCATCGCAGTAAAGGCCTCGTGGCCGGGGGTGTCTATGAACACAATCCCGTTCCCGTGCCAGTTAACCACGGACGCGCCAATGTGCTGGGTTATGCCGCCTGCCTCGCGGGCGGCGACCCGCGATTTCCTGATGGTATCAAGCAGCGTCGTCTTGCCGTGGTCCACGTGCCCCATAACGGTGACGACCGGCGGCCTGGCGCGCATGAACCTGCTTCGCTCGCGCTGCTCGGGTTTTGGCGCTCCGGTTTCGGCCTCGGGCTTGGGTGGCTCCGCAACCTGAGCCCCGAGCTCCGCGGCCAGCCTCTTAGCTATGTCGACATCAAGAGTCTCGTTCACCGTGACCATGATCCCCATTGCCATCAGTTGTTTGACGGCCGCCGCCATCGGTACCTTTACCTGTTGAGCCAGCTCTTTTACCGTAAGCGGGCCGTCTATCGCGACCTTTACCGGGCCGGACGGACCAGGACGTCCCGCCGCAGAGTCCGTGCCCCCTCGCGCCGTCCTGCGCCGGTGCGGCGTGCGGGTCCTCCTCACCGCCGCCCCCGGACGGGGAGCTCCTGGACGTGGAGCACCGGGGCGTCCCCGGCGGACGGACGGCCGCGCACCACGTCCCTTGTCGGCCGCTGCAGGGCGAGCCCCGGACGGAGCGGCCGCCCCCTGGCCCTGAGGGACGGCAGGGCGCGGCGGGCGCGTCCGCCTGGCGGGCGGTCTCGCGCCCTCAGGCGCCCTCGCGGGAGCCTGCGCCGGCGTGGTTTCCGCGCGCGCTGCGGGCGGCTCGACGACGGCGGGCCCGGCCTGCCTGCCCGGGGCCGCCGGTTGAGCTTCGGCTGGTGTTCCCGTGGGAGGCGGCGCAGGTCTGGCAACCACCCGTTCCGCGGCCGCGCGGGCGGCGAGCTCGGCTTGCTGCTGGGCTCGCACGGACTCGGCGGTAATGACGGAGCGGGCTTTCTGAGCGGCCGGCCGCGCGGCCGCGGGAGCCGGGCGGGCTCGCTGAACGGCCTTGGCCTTGCCGTCCGGCGCCGCCGTCTGTCTCTGCGCTACCTCCCGCCTGCGGTGCTGGATCAGCGCCTCGCGGGTCAAGACAGCCCGTACCGCACGGGCCTGTTCTTCGCTTACCTGAGAATCCTGGGAAACGTCGCTGACCCCCAGCGTCTTGAGAATCTCCGCGATGCGGGCACCCTCGACCCCCAGGAGTTGTGCAAGTTCCGTAACCCGGGTGCGGGCCATGCAATCACCTCTTCAGCTGCCCGGCTAGCCGCCGGCATTCCTGCTCCAGCTGCGAAAGGGTCTCTGGCAGGAATCGGACCTCGAGCGACTTTGCCAGCCGGCCGCTGCTCAACGCCTTGGCCAGGCACTCGGGATCGGGACACACGTAGGCCCCTCTCCCTGACCGCTTTCCGGTAGAATCCAGGACCACTTCACCGTCAGGAGTCCGCACTACTCTGATCATCTCGCGTTTCTGCCGGATCTCTTGGCACCCGGTGCACTGCCGCATCGGGTACCGCCGTTGTCTCTTCAGGGTTGCTCACCTCGGCTCCGCCTGGGCCCGGGTCTGGGTCTCGCTCTTGATATCCACCTTGAGGCCCGTTAGCTTGGCTGCCAGTCTGGCGTTTTGCCCTTCCTTGCCGATGGCCAGAGAGAGCTGGTAGTCAGGCACGACGACCCTTGCCACCCGGTGCTCCTCGTCGACGTCCACCCTGACCGCCCGCGCAGGGCTCAGAGCGTTGCCGACGAAGGCAGCCGGATCCGGGTCCCACCGGACGATGTCGATTTTCTCACCGCGGAGCTCGCCGACGATCGCCTGGATCCTGGAGCCCTTTTGCCCAACGCACGCCCCCACGGGATCCACGTTGGGGTCGCGGGAGTACACGGCTACCTTGGAACGGGAGCCGGCCTCGCGGGCTATTCCTTTGATCTCCACGATTCCGTCGTGAATCTCCGGAACCTCGAGCTCGAGCAGACGCTTGAGAAGCCCCGGATGCGTTCTGGAAACCAGGATCTGCGGACCTTTGGTGGTCTTCTTTACCTCAACCACGTAGGTCTTGATCCGGTCGCTCATCTTCAGCCTCTCACCGTGGATCTGCTCCTGCGGCATTAAGAGGGCCTCCGCCTTGCCGAGGTCAACCAGCGCGGTCCGCCCTTCCAGGCGCTGGACTATCCCCGTCACGATGTCGCCCTCGCGGTTGGAGAACTCCTCGTAGATCACGCCCCGCTCCGCCTCGCGGATACGCTGGACCACAACCTGTTTGGCGGTCTGGGCGGCTATGCGCCCGAAGTCTCTCGGCGTGACCTCGATATCCACGTACTCCTCCACCGGACCCCCGCAGAGCTCCTCTGCACGCGTCCGCTCAATCTGGTTGCGCGGGTCGGCGACCTCGTCAACAACCGCAAGCCTCTCCCACACCCTGACCTCTCCGGTGTCCCGGTCGATACTCACGGTCACGTTCTGAGCTGTACCGGCGTTGCGCCTGTAGGCGGAGATCAGCGCGGCCTCGATTGCCTGAATGAGGATCTCCTTGGAGATCCCCCGTTCCCTCTCCAGCTGGCCCAATGCGATCATGAAGTCGCGGTTCATTGCGCCTTTTCTCCTGTGCCCCCAAAATCCACCGCCGGTCGCGCGCGCTGCACCCGACCGCGACCGATTTTGACCGGACCCTCACCGGAATCAAGCGTCAGGGACGAGGAGTCAAATGCAAGCAGGCGGCCCACCAGGACATGGCCGTCTGCCTTGGCGTGCTGCCTCCCGGACCCTGACGAGAGGAACACCTCGACCGGTCTTCCCAGAAACCTCCTGAAATCCTCGTCGCTCCTGAGCGGCCCGGAAAGACCGACGGACGAAACCTCCAGGATGTAGCCGTGCTCGATAGGATCGGCCTGATCGAGCTTCTCGCCCAGGAGGCGTGTGACGGAGGCGCAGTCCTGAACCGAGACGCCGGTCGCCCTGTCCACCCGGATCAACAACAGCCACTTGCCATCGCGCTTGCGGTACTTGCAGTCCACAAACTCAAGCCCCAAGTCGCGACATATCCCGGCGGCCATATCCGCCGTCATCTGCTCGACATCCGCCCGGCGCACAAGGCCACCTCCGCCAAAGCGCCCGCTGTGACCACCGGCATGCGGCGGCAAGCGGACGCACAAAATGTGCAAAGAGTGGGTCGGAAACCCACTCCTCGCGCACCCAGTCTTTCTGCGGGCTAGTATATCATGGCCTTCCACGCGTCACAAGCCGAGCTACCTGGGCGCAAGCCCTGTCGCCGCCGGCCGGAGGGGCGGGCCCCGGAAGGCCTAGTAGGCTCGGGCCATGTATGCGACCTGCTTGGCAGGTGCTGCGCAGCACAGGCACCGCCGTGAGCCGGGGTCCTCATTCGCGAGCGTTCGGATAGTGGCACCGGTGCGTTGCTTGACCTCGGCCTCGCAGGAATCTCCGCCGCACCACCCGACCCTGGCGAACCCGCCGCCGGCTGCAAGGAAATCCTCCAGTTCAGAGAGGTCGGCGACGTCTTTAGTACGCGAATCGCGATAGACCAGCGCTTTGGCGTACATCTCCTGCTGCAGCCGCGCCAGCATCTCGGGAACAAGCCTGCTCACCGCGCCGCGTGGGACCTCGGTCTTGGCCCCATCCAGACGGCGAACCACGACGACCCTGTCGCGCTCGATGTCCCTGGGACCGACCTCCAGCCTCAAGGGGACGCCCCTGAGCTCCCATTCGTTGAACTTCCATCCCGGGCTCTGCTCTTCGCGGTCGTCCACGCGGACCCTGACGTCCGGCCCGAGAGAACGCGCGATGTCCGACGCGGCGGCCAGGACCCGGTCGCGCGTTTCGCGAGGCATGATGGGGACGATGACCACCTGGACCGGGGCCACGTTGGGAGGCATCACCAGACCTCGTTCGTCACCGTGAACCATGACCAGTCCGCCGAGCAGCCGGGTGGTGACTGCCCAGGAAGTCTGCCACGGGTACTTGAGCTGGCCGTCAGCATCAAGAAACTTTATTTCAAACACCTTCGCGAAGTGCTGACCGAGGTTGTGCGACGTTCCCGCCTGCAGTGCCTGACCGTCAGTCATGAGGGCCTCAAGCGCATAGGTGCGAAGGGCTCCCGCGAATTTCTCGGCCTCCGACTTGCGGCCGGTGATTATCGGGATCGCGAGTTCTCTTTCGATGAGGTCCTTGTAGATGTCGAGGATCAGGAGGGTCTCTTCCTCCGCCTCCTCCTCCGTGCGATGGACAGTGTGACCTTCCTGCCAGAGGAATTCCGTCGTCCTCAGGAACGGTCTCGTCGACCGCTCCCAGCGCACCACGTTGCACCATTGGTTGAGCAGCACAGGAAGGTCCCTGTAGCTCTGGATCCACTTCGCGTACATCGTGCAGATCACGGTTTCTGAGGTCGGCCGCACGGCGAGCCGCTCCGCCAGCTGCTCTCCGCCACCGTGCGTAACCCACGCGACCTCCGGGTTGAAACCCTCGAAGTGCTCGATCTCCCGGCGCAGAAATCCCTCCGGGATGAACAACGGGAAGTACGCGTTCTGGTGCCCGGTGGCCTTCAGCCGTACATCCAAGAGCGCCTGAATTCTCTCCCATACCGCGTAGCCATACGGCCTGATGACCATGCATCCCCTGACGGGGGTATAGTCCATCATCTCGCTCTTGAGGATCACGTCAGTATACCACTGTGGGAAATCATCCCTCTTGGAGGCGATCTCCCGCACGTATTCCCTCTGCCTGGATTGGTCAGACACCAGCCTCACTCTCTTCCTCCGCCCGCCTGCCGCCTGCGGGCAGACGCGCGATTTCCTCCAGCAGTTGGTCCACCGCGTTCGCGGTATCGACGGACCTGATCACCTGACCGCCGGCGAAAAGCACGGCCTTGCCGTCGCCGGCCCCCGCAAGGCCCACGTCGGCCCGCCTGGCCTCACCGGGACCGTTTACCGCACAGCCCATCACCGCGATCACGTGTGGGGCCAGTGACCCCGCCAGCCGCTTCTGAACCTCGGCCACCACCGCCTCGACGTCTAGACGGCATCGCCCGCACATAGGGCACGAGATAATCTCGGGACCGCGGCGACGGAGCCCGAGACCCCGCAGGATCTCGTAGCCGGCGTGGACCTCCGTCACAGGATCGCCGGTGAGCGATACGCGGATTGTATCACCGATCCCCTCAGATAGCAGCAACCCTATCCCGAGGGCGCCCTTTACCAGCCCCGCCGTCCCGGGACCGGCCTCGGTAACCCCGAGGTGCAGCGGCCAGACGGTCTTCCCCGCGAGCAGCCTGTACGCCTCCACCGTGCGGTCCACGTCCGGTGCCTTGGCCGATACCACCAGGCCGGGCACTCCCCACTGCTCCAGGTCGGCGACGTAACGGAGGGCGCTCCGGGCCATCGCCTCGGCGGTATGTCCCAGCGACCGGGCGAGCCCGGCCTCGAGCGATCCAAGGTTGACCCCCACGCGGATAGGTGCGCCCGATCGGGTGGCCTCCCGTGCCACCTCCCGGAGGGGTCCTTCCCCGCCGAGGTTGCCCGGATTTATGCGTATCTTGGCCGCGCCCGAGGCAAGCGCGTCAAGAGCCAACCGGTGGTCGAAGTGGATGTCTGCGACTAGCGGCAGGGGCGACCGGGCTGCGACCCAGGCAAATGCCCTCAGGGACTCCCGGTCCGGTACCGCCAGCCTGCAGATCTCGCAGCCTGCCTCCGCCAGCCGGAAGACTTGCGCGAGAGTTGCCGGGGCGTCCGCCGCCGGCGTCTTGGCCATACTCTGCACGGCCACGGGCGCCGTCCCGCCGATGGCCACCCGTCCGATCCTCACCGGTCTGGCTTCACGCCGGGGGGCAACGAGCGTCAAGGCGCGCCACCACCCATGAGACGGACCAGGTCCCTGTACGTAAGAAGCACAAGCAATCCCATCAGCAGGGTATAGCCGATCATGTGGATCCGGCTCTCCTGCTCAGGGGGGATCGGCTTCCTGCGGATCCCCTCAAGGACCAGGAAGACAAGTCTGCTGCCGTCGAGGGCGGGGATCGGAAACAGGTTGATGAGTGCAAAGTTGGCACTGATCATTGCCGCAAGGTAGAAGAAGTTGGCCAGCCCGAACCTGGTCGCCTCGCCAAGCATCTGGATGATCCCCACAGGGCCGCTCACGTCGAGCCCGCCGTCGCCCGAGAAGAGCGATGCGAGCCCCTGGAACCAGATGGTAAGCATCTGCCCCGTCTCGCGGAAGGCCCGGACGATCGCGGCCCCGACAGGCATCCTGTAGTGCCGCACGCTCGTGGCTATGCCAAGATAGCCGATCTCGGGATCGCGCGGGTGCGGAGCGGGCCAGATGACCACGGTGTGGAGCTCGCCCTGGCGTTCAAAGACCACCTCGATGCTCTTTCCCAGGGCATCCTGGATGAACTTGACCATCTCCGTCCAGGTGCCGACCTGACTGCCGTCGATCGCCACGATCCGGTCCCCCGCGCGAAGCCCGGCCGCCGCCGCGGGCCCGGTTTCAACCACGGCACCGATGGCAGTCGAGTCCAGCACCGCCTCATCGACCCCGATCACGCCAAAGACGGCGGTCATCAGGGCCACGGCGAGCAGGAGATTCATCAACGGCCCGGCCGCGATGAAAATCAGGCGGCTGCGCAACGGGCGGGCCTCGAAGACGCGCTCGGGCGCCACCGGCGGGTCGTCCGGCGGGCCGCCGGCGGCGCTGGCCACCCTGACGAATCCCCCGAACGGGACCAACCTGAGGGAGTAGGTCGTCTCTCCGCGCAGCAAACCCAGCACCCTGGGTCCCATTCCGAATGACAGCTCAAAGACCGCCATCCCCGCCCGCCTGGCTGCAAGGAAGTGCCCCAGCTCGTGAATGAAAATCAGCAGCCCGAGCACCGCGACCGGTATGATGATCGTCATAGGACGGCCCCCTCTGACTCGCACCACTCCCGGACGAAGCCCCGAGCCCAGGCGTCAGCGGCCACGAGCCGTTCGAGAGGAGGAAACCGCCCGGCTTCTTGCGCGAAACTCAGGTGAGCGGCGAAGGCGGCTTGAAGTCCCCTGCCTATTGTCCCCAGGGGGATGCGGTCCTGCAGGAAGAGCGCAACCAGCTCCTCGTCAGCGGCACTGATCGCGGCCGGCATCGTGCCGCCCAGCCTCCCGGCCTCCACCGCAACCGCCAAACAAGGCCAGTCATCGAGCACAGGCTCCTCAAACTGGAGGCATAACCCCTTGAGTTGAAGCCGTGACGGGGAAGACGGGGCGCGCCACGGGTGAAACAGCGCCTGTCCGATCGCGACCCGCATGTCCCGCGGTCCAAGCTGCCCGAGCATCGAGCCGTCCCTAAACTCCACGAGCGAGTGGACGACACTCTGGGGCTGGACTATCACCTCTATCAGGTCGACCGGCAGGTCCAAGAGCAGGGCGATCTCGAGCACTTCAAGCCCTTTGTTGAACAACGTGGCCGAGTCCACCGAGATCTTAGGGCCCATCGTCCAGCATGGATGCCGAAGGGCCTCCACGGGGGTGGCCCTCTCGAAATCCGTTCGCGTCCTTCCCCAGAAGGGGCCGCCTGAGGCGGTCAGGTAGACCCTCCGCAGGTCGTCCCGCGAATGGGGGCCGCGCAAGCACTCCAGGACTGCACGCGGCTCCCCGTCGACAGGTACGATCTCCCCCTGCCCCTCTCCGGCTGCCTCCTTGAGCAGATGCGCGGCTGTCACGATGGCCTCTTTGGCGGCCATCGCCAGGAGACAGCCTTGCCGGAGCGCGGCAAGGGCCGGGCGCAGCCCCACGAAGCCGGTGACGGCATCCAGAACAAGGTCGGGCCCGGACTCCTCGACCACCCGGACGGCCGCGTCGTCGCCCTGCAGCATGACGCACCCCGGTGTAAGCCCGAGAGTGGTCGAGGTGTCCTCGCCGGGACCCCTGGAGATGCCGGCGTACGCGGGAGCAAACTCATCCACCTGGCTCAGGAAAACGCGGGAAGCGTGACCTGCCGCCAGGCCGACCACCGTGAAGGCGTCCCTGTGGGCCCGCACCACGTCCAGAGCCTGGCGTCCTATGCTTCCTGTGGAGCCCAGGACGGCCAGCCGGCGCGGGAAGCCGGGGCCGGCCACTTCAGCCGCCCACCATGCCGGGAGACGCCAGCGTCACCAGGTAGTACACCGCGGGGACCGCAAACATCAGGCCGTCAAACCGGTCGAGGATGCCCCCGTGCCCGGGAAGCACCACGCCCGAGTCCTTGACCCCGGCGAACCGCTTCAGAGATGATTCGAACAGGTCCCCGAGCTGGGATGCGAAGATGACCACGATAGCAGCGACAACCATCATCCCCGAAGACAACGGCCACAGCCGCCAGGGGATAAAGGCGACCGCCAGGCACGCTGCCGCGCCTGCGAGCGCCCCTTCCCAGGTCTTGCCCGGGCTCAGCCGGGGCGCGAGCCGCCTCCGGCCGAGTGCGCGGCCGACGAAGTAGGCCGCGCAATCGAAGGTCCAGGTGAGAAGGAAGACAGTCATCGTCAGCCTGAACCCCCCGGGCAGCTCGCGCAGAGCGGCAAAGTGACCGAGGGTGAAACCGACGTACACGCAGGACAGCAGGATCGAAGCCGTCTCGCCCGCTCGGACCGCCGGGTGAAACAAGACCTGCCGGACCATCAAGAGCCCCAGGAAGCCTCCAAAGAACACGGGCAGAAGATCCCAGCGGTTGCCCGAAACCACATACAGCCAGATACCCGCACCGAGTACCCCGAGGAGCAGGGGAACAGGCGAACGCGGTACGGAAAGGAGCATCAAGGCCTCGAAGCTGGCCACCGCCGAAACGACGCCCAAGAGCAGCAGATACGTCGCCCCTCCAGCATACAGCGCACCAAGCAGGATCGGAAGGCCGAGTGCGGCTGTCACAACGCGCGTGCGAAGCACCTAGCCGGCCTCCGGGTCAAGCCCGCCGAACCTTCGTCTCCGGCGGGAGAAGTCGTCGATGGCCCACAGAAGGTGGCTTCTGCTGAAATCCGGCCAGGGGACGGGCGAGAAATGAAGCTCGCTGTACGCGCTTTGCCATAGCAGGAAGTTGGAGAGCCGTACATCGCCGGCTGTCCGGATGACCAGGTCGGGATCCGGCATGCCCGCCGTATGAAGGTTTGCGGCAACGGTATCCTCGTCGATTTCGTCCGGCCTGATCTCCCCGGAAACGCACTTGGAGGCGATGGCCCGGCACGCCCTGGCAATCTCAGAGCGGCTCCCGTAGTTGAACAGCAGGTTCACGGTCAGCTTATCGCCCCCGGCGGTAAGCTCGGTGACGTGGGCGATGGTCTTCCTGACCGCCTCCGGGAGTCCAGCAGGCTCGCCAAGGACGCGGATTCTCACACCCGACCGGAGCAGGTCGCTGCCGGCCTTGGCGGCACCCTCGACGATCAGGTTCATCAGCGTCTCCACCTCGGCCTTCGGGCGGCGCCAGTTCTCGGTCGAGAACACGTATAACGACAGGTACTTCACGCCCAGGTCGCGACACCATTCGACGACGCGGCGGGTGTGGTCCGTGCCTGCACGGTGGCCCGCGCCCCGGTCGAGCCCGCGCGCCCGCGCCCAGCGGCCGTTACCATCGCAGATCATCGCGATATGCGTTGGGATTGTCCGGGCAACCGGTTCATGCTCCTCTGCGGAAACCAAGAGCTCGACGGTTCCGGGCTCCAGCATCTCCGCCCTGACGACGCGCTGGACGGAGCCCACAGCCGGCGTCCCCAGTGGAGGCGCCGTCATCCGGAGCACCGTCTTGAGTCCGGCCTCCCGACAGGCCCCCGCCGCCTCGGAAAGCGGCATCCCGAGAACGTCCGGGACTCCGGTCAAACTTCGCTTAACTCCCTTTCCTTATCGGCCAAGAGCGCCTCCGCCTGGTCTACCGCTCCGTCCGTTATCTTCTGCAGCCGGTCCACCGCGCGGTGAAGATCATCTTCGGTGATCTCGCTGTCTTTCTCCAGGTCACGTAGGTCCTCAAGGATCTCGCGGCGGACGTTTCGCACACTGACCTTGGCCTCCTCGGTCAGCTTGCGGACCAGCTTGATGAGGTCTGCTCGTCTTTCGGCGGTCAGTCTCGGGATGACGAGGCGGATGATCTGTCCATCGACGTTGGGAGTCAGGCCAAGGTCTGACTTCAGGATGGCCTTCTCCACCGCCCCGATCACGCTCTTGTCCCACGCCTGGATCACCAGGAGCCGCGGCTCGGGGACGAGAATCGTCGCCAGCTGGTTCAGCGGTGTGGGCACACCGTAGTACTCCACTCGGACCCGGTCCAGAAGTGCTGGTGTCGCCCTCCCGGCGCGGAGCCCCGAGAACTCCCGGCGGAGAGTCTCACACGCCTTCTCCATGCGGCTTGTCGCGTCGCTGAGCAGTTCCTCAACCATCGACTGCCCCCCTCAGTAGGGTCCCGACGTTTTCGCCGAGAACCGCTCGTCTGATATTGCCCTTGACCGCAAGGTCAAAAACGACGACGGGAATCCGGTTTTCCATGCAGAGCGAAGCCGCCGTCGCGTCGATGACGGCCAGGCCCCGTTGGATAAGCTCAAGGTACGTCAGCTCAGTGAAGCGCGTCGCGTCCGGATACCTGTTGGGGTCCTTGTCGTAGACGCCGTCGGTGCCGTGTTTGGCCATCAGGATGGCGTCCGCCTCTATCTCGGCTGCCCGGAGAGCCGCGGCGGTGTCCGTGGAGAAGTACGGGGCCCCGGTTCCGGCGGCGAATATCACTATCCTGCCCTTCTCGAGATGACGGATGGCCCTGCGCCTGATATACGGCTCGGCCACCTCGCGCATTTCGATGGCTGTCTGGACCCGGGTATCCATGCCCATCTTCTCGAGCACGTCCTGCAGTGCAAGGGCGTTGAGGACCGTTGCAAGCATCCCCATATAGTCGGCCGCGGCCCGGTCCATCCCGTCCTCGGAGCCTTTCCGGCCTCGCCAGATGTTGCCGCCGCCGGCAACGATCGCCACCTCGACCCCGAGCGAGGTAATGCCCTGGAGCTCGGTAGCTATCTCCCGGATCACGCCGGTGTCGATCCCGAAACCAAGCTGCCCGGCCAGAGTCGCGCCGCTGAGTTTCAGGACTACCCGCCTGTAAAAGGGCGCCTTCGCCGCTGTGGGAGCCGCCATGACCATCCCGCCTTAGTGGTCGTTTTTCTCGCCCAGTTCCATCCGAACGAACCTCTTGACCCGCAGGTTCTCGCCAAACCTGGCGATCATCTCCCGGATGAGGTCGGCGATCTTCCGTGCGTCCTTCTCCTGGTCGCGAATATACGCCTGTTCAAGGAGACAGCTCTCCGAGAAGAACTTGGCCATGCGTCCCTCGACTATCCGGCCGACGACGCTCTCCGGCTTGCCCTCTTGCCTGGCCTGGGCCAGAAGGACCTGCCGCTCGCGCTCGACGACCTCCCCGGGGACGTCCTCCTTTGCGACCCAGAGCGGCTTCCGGGCGGCTACCTGCATCGCCAGGTCATGAACAAATGACCTGAATTCCGGGGTCCGGGCCACGAAATCCGTTTCGCAATTCACCTCGATAAGCACGCCGAGGCGCCCCTCGCCGTGAATGTACGCCTCAACCAGTCCCTGGTCGGCGGCTCTGCCGGCCTTCTTGCCGGCAGCGGCGATGCCCCACTCGCGGAGACGCTCCGCGGCCTTGTCAAAGTCACCGTCCGTCTCCGCGAGCGCCTTTCTGCAGTCGAGGTAGCCGGCGCCGGTCCGCTCCCTCAGTTCTTTGACCATCTGCGCAGTTATCACCGGCCAGCACCTCCACGGGGCGGTTCCTGCTCCTCGGGTTCCGCCTCTTCGGCCCCATCCCCGTAGAGCACGCCGGTGTCAACGTCTCCCTCGGGTTCCAGCCCGGCCGCGGGCGCAACGGGATAGTCAAACCCCGTCCCCGCTATCTCCTGCGCCTCGGGAACCGAGTCCTTGGACATCGCCCGGCCTTCTATCACGGCATCGGCCATCCGTGAGGTCAGGAGGCGCACCGCCCTGATCGCGTCGTCGTTGCCGGGAATCACGAAGTCGATCTCATCCGGGTCGCAGTTGGTATCCACGATCGCGATGATCGGAATCCCCAGCCTCCTGGCCTCCGCGACGGCAATCCTTTCTTTGCGCGGGTCGATGATGTAGACGGCGTCGGGGAGCCTCTCCATTTCCTTGATCCCGCCAAGGTACTTCTCAAGCTTGGCCTGCTCGCGCTCCAAGCTGGCCACCTCTTTCTTCGTGAGGGCGGCGACCGTCTGCTCGTTGGCGAGGGTCTGCTCAAGCTCCCGCAGGCGCTCGATGCGCTTCTTGATCGTTACGAAGTTGGTGAGCATTCCGCCCAGCCAGCGCTGGTTGACGTAGAACATCCCGCACCGGCTGGCCTCTTCGCGGACGGACTCCTGGGCCTGCTTTTTGGTCCCGATGAAGAGCAGCGTCTTTTTCTCGCCGGCCAAAGAACGGACGTGGTCATAGGCCTCCTCCACTTTGCGCACGGTCTTTTGGAGATCGATGATGTAGATGCCGTTGCGCTCAGTGAAGATGTAGGACCTCATCTTGGGGTTCCACCGGCGGGTCTGGTGGCCGAAGTGGACGCCGGCCTCCAGCAATTGCTTCATGGTGATGATGGGCAAGTCGAATACCTCCGTCTTGGTTAGTCCCGCGGGTAACGTCATCGGGCGGCGCGACCGCGCGTCAGCGCGGCACCGGGCACCTTACCCTTGGAATCCCGCGATTGTCGAAGCGTAGTATAGCACGCCGGCACGGCCCGAACAACTGCCGCCTGGTCGAGCTGTTAGCGCTTGATTCGGCCACGGTACTGCGGGGGCGTGGCAGAAGCCAGGCCTCAGGTTAGCTTGGCCAGTTCATCGAGCAGGAAGGGATTCAGGATCCGGATCCTGGTCCCCTTCATCCCCAGCGAACGGGACTCAATGACCCCCGCGCTCTCGAACTTTCGTAAGGCGTTGACGATGACCGAGCGGGTGATTCCTACCCGGTCGGCGATCCGCGATGCCACGAGGAGTCCCTCGTCCCCGTCGAGCTCGCCGAGGATATGCCGCATGGCCTCGAGCTCGGAATATGAAAGCGTGCCCAGCGCAAGCTGGACAGTCGCCTTTTTCCTGGCTTCCGCCTCGGCCCTCTCGCTCTTGGCCCGGAGGATCTCCATCCCGACGACCGTCGCCGCGTACTCGGCCAGGATCAACTCGCTGTCCTCAAAGAGCTGCGCAAAGCGCGCCAGAATCAGAGTTCCCAGGCGCTCGCCGCCGCCGCTGATGGGCACAAGGGTTGTGACCTTTTCTGATAACAGGCAACGCTCGTTCGTCTTGAACACACAGGCCCGTCCTTCTTGTTTCACGTTCGGGTGGGTACCTGTGATGCGGGCCAGACCTGCCACGTAGTTCGCAGGGAACTGCATCGGCCCGATAACCTCTTCACGGAGTATGTCGCACTCAAAGCCATGCGTCAGAGCATACCCGAGGACGGTACCGCGGTTATCGACGATGTAGACGTTGGCCCCGATCAGCTTGCTCAGTACCTGGGCCATCTCCCGAAACTCCTCTGGGCGGCGGGACAGTTGTTGGACTAGTCGGCCTATCTGTCTGGTTTGTTCGAGAAGTTCCCTCACTCGGCCCTCTCCTTCCCTCCGTAAGTCACGAACCGCCCGGCCCGGCGGGGGGGTAGCCGTGACGTTTTCACATTTGTCGGAAAAGTACGCGCGCCACTACATACGGCAAGAGCAACCGTTTCCCCTGCCGGCTGTGCGTGGCAATGAGGACTTTGCCGACGAATGATGCGGGTCAGAGGATATAGCGGCTGAGGTCCTGGTCCTCTATTATGTCGGTCAGCCGTTTGTGCACGTATTCCCTGTCGACGACCAGTGTTGCCTTGACGTGGCCAGGAGCCGCGAACGAGACCTCCTCAAGGACCCGTTCGACGACCGTGTACAGCCGCCGGGCACCGATATTTTCCGTGCGGTCGTTTATCTGCGCGGCGATCGACGCTATCTCCCCAATCCCCGACTCGGTGAACTGCACATCGACGCCGTCCGCCGCCAACAAGGCCTGGTACTGCTTTGTCAGCGCGTTACGGGGCTCGGTGAGGATGCGCCTGAAATCCTCCTCCGTCAGCGGGTCGAGCTCCACTCTGAGAGGAAACCGGCCCTGGAGCTCGGGGATAAGGTCCGAGGGCTTGCTCACGTGGAACGCGCCCGCCGCAATGAACAACATGTGGTCGGTCTTCACCGGACCGTACTTCGTGATCACCGTCGAACCCTCGACGATGGGGAGTATGTCGCGCTGCACCCCCTCGCGGGATACATCCGGTCCGGCCCCCCGCTCTCGCCCGGCAACCTTGTCAAGCTCGTCGAGAAAGATTATGCCTGACTGCTCGGCGCGGGCGACACCGAGGCGGATGGCCTCATCCTGGTCTATCAGGTTCTGGGCCTCCTCCTGGGCCAGGATCTTGCGGGCTTCCCGTACCGGCACGCGGCGCTTTTTCCTCCGCTTGGGCATCAACCCTCCGAGCAAGTCCTGGACGTTGATGCCCACCTCCTCCACGCCGCCGGGAGTAAAGACCCCGAACGTGGGGGTGCTGGTGTCCTCTACCTCCACCTCGACCATCTCGTCCTCAAGCTCGCCTTCCTGGAGCCTCCGCCTGGCGTCGGCCCGGTCGAGCCGGGCCCGCCGGACCTGTTCCTGGAAGCTTGTGTCGTCTTCCGGTTCGTCCCTTGACGCAAACCCCGAAAGCAAGGCTTCAAGAGGATTTCTGCTGCTTTCGCGCTTGGGAAGGGGGACCAGGGCGTCAAGCAGACGGCGCTCGGCCGCCGTCTCGGCCTGTGACGCGACGCGCTCCAGGCTCTCGTTCTTAATCATCCTGATCGAGGTTTCTACCAGGTCCCTGACCATACCGTCGACATCACGGCCGACGTACCCGACCTCGGTGAACTTGGTCGCCTCGACCTTGACCATCGGCGCATTGACCAGGCGGGCCAGGCGGCGGGCGATCTCGGTCTTGCCCACACCCGTCGGTCCGATCATCAGGATGTTCTTGGGCAGCACCTCGTCGCGGATCTCCTCGGGAAGCTGCCGCCTGCGCCACCGGTTGCGCAGCGCGATGGCGACGGCGCGCTTGGCTTTCTCCTGTCCCACGATGTAGCGGTCCAGCTCGTTGACGATTTGCCCTGGAGTCAAATCCTCCACAACGGTACCCCCCTATGAGCAGCCGGCGGCACCGGGTTGAACCGGTACCTCCTCCACGATGATCTCGTCGTTGGTGAATATGCAGATTTCCGACGCCACCTGGAGAGCCTCGCGAACAATGCCGACGGCGTCGAGGTCGGTGTGGCGGAGCAGCGCCTTCGCGGCGGCCAGGGCGTACGGCCCCCCGGAACCAATGGCGGCCACGGGCTCGTCGGGCTCGATGACCTCGCCCGTCCCGGAGACGATCAGCAGGTGTTCCGCGTCCATCACGACCAGGAGCGCCTGAAGGCGATGCAGCACACGGTCAGTCCGCCAGTCCTTCGCCAACTCCACGGCCGCCCGCGTAAGCGAACCGCGGTATTCGTCCAGCTTGCGCTCGAATTTCTCAAACAACGTGATCGCGTCAGCCACGGACCCGGCGAAGCCGGCCAGTACCTTGCCCCCCGAGAGCCTCCTCACCTTGCGGGCCCGGTGCTTGAGGATAATGTGTTGCTCTTGCTGGGTCACCTGCCCGTCACTGCCCATAGCCGACCTTCCGTCGCGGCTGACCGCGATGACAGTCGTCCCTCTGAACATCACAGCACCCCTATCTATCCGGCGGAAGGCCATTCTTCGCGACGGCCGACCCTTCGCCCGTCCGGGATCGAGGGTGGGTCCTCTCATATACTTCGCGCAGCCTCTCCGCCGTAACCTTGGTGTATATCTGGGTCGACCGCAACGATGCGTGACCGAGCAACTCCTGGACGGACCTGAGGTCGGCCCCCCCTTCGAGAAGGTGCGTCGCATAGCTGTGACGCCAGGTGTGAGGGCCCACCGGACGCTCGACAGCCAACCCCGCGCACTCCCGGCGCACAATCCTGTGCAGGTCCCGCCGGCTGAGCCGTCTCCCCCGGACCGAGAGAAACAGTGCCTCGCGATCGGCAGCCGACGCGGCGGAGGCGTGCTTTGACCTGACTTCCCTTACGTACCTACGCAGTGCTGCCACGGCCTGGTTTCCAACAGGCACAATGCGGGCCTTTTGCCCCTTGCCCATCACCATCAGGAGACCGCGCTGAAGGTCCAGGTCCCGGCGATTGAGCCCGGCAAGCTCACTGGCCCTTACTCCCGTCGCGTAGAGCGTCTCAAGGATCGCCAGATTGCGGCAATCGAGCTCCGGGGAGGAGCTCCCGCCCGGACGATGGTCCAAGGCGAGCTTCGCCTGGCTCTGGGTAAGCGGCCGGGGAAGATGCCTCGGGAGACGCGGGCTCTTGACCGCCGTCATCGGGTTGCCGGACAGACCGCTATGGTCTTCCATGAAACGGTAGAGGGAGCGGAGAGACGAGAGCTTGCGGGCCACGGTCGAGCGGCACGAGCCGCGTGACACCAGGCTGGCGAGGAACTCGCGGACGACGCGGTGATCGACCTCGTCTTTTCCGCTCCGGAGGCAGAAGCTGAAGAACTGGTCCAGATCGCGCCTGTAGGCGTCAACCGTGTTTGGGCTGAAGTTCCGGACTTTCAGGTTCTGCAGGAAGGGTCGCACGGCATCGCGTGCCGCGCTCAACGCGTATATCCGTTTGCCGGCCGGCCTGGCCAGAGCACTCACCTCTCCCGCAATGCCCAGTGAGAATATACCATCCGGCCCAGCGCGCGGCAATTATGGGTCTTCGGCGGCAGGCGGCACCGCGGCTTGCGTGCGTCCTGTCACGCCGGCAGTTCGGCCGAAACCTTGAGGAAGCGATCCAGCGCCTCGAGTGAGCGGCGGCGCAACAGCGCAAGCCGTTGTCTCTTCCGCGGAGCCCCCGGCAGCGGGGGGAGCAGCCCCCAGTTGGCGTTCATCGGCTGAAAGTCCGGCGACGGCGACCCGCTGACGTACGAGCACAGGGCGCCGATCACGGTTTCTACGGGAAAAGCATTGGGCTCGAGGCCACGTGCGCGGAGAGCTGCTCCGATCCCGGCGACGAGCCCGGAGGCCGTCGACTCGACGTAGCCCTCCACTCCGGTCAGCTGGCCTCCGAAGAAGAGGCCGCGGCGGCGCACCGACTCCATCGTCGGGTGCAGAACCTGGGGTCCCTTCACGTACGTGTTGCGATGCATGACCCCAAGCCTGGCAAACTCAGCGCGCGCGAGCGCGGGGATCATCCGGAACACGCGGCGCTGCTCCGCAAACGTGAGGTTGGTCTGGAAGCCCACCAGGTTGAGGAGACGGCCGTCACGGTCTTCGCGCCTCAGTTGGACCACCGCGTGAGGACGCAATCCATCTCGGGGGTCCTTCAGGCCGACGGGCTTCAGGGGGCCAAACCGCATCGTATCCGGACCGCGGCGCGCAAGCTCCTCGACGGGAAGGCATCCCTCGAAAAACCGGGAGTCTTCAAAATCGTGCCTCGGATGCTGCTCCGCGGAAACGAGGGCCTCTCGAAACGCCAGATACTGGTCGCAGTCCAGCGGGCAGTTGAGGTAGTGGCGCTCGTCCCGGCTGTACCGGGATCCCCAGAAGGCCCGGTCCATGTCGACCGTGTCGGCCAGGACAATGGGAGCCACGGCATCGAAAAAAAACAGGTTAGCCTCCCCCGTGAAAGAGGAGATCGCCCCGGCCAGGGCAGGCGACGTCAGAGGTCCCGAAGCGACAACTGCCACCCTTCCCGGCGGCAACTCCCGTGCCTCCCGGTGGACCATCGTGATCCCGGGCATGCCGCAGAGCTTGTCTTCGACGGCCCTCGCAAACAGCAGCCGGTCTACCGCGAGGGCACGGCCCGCCGGGACCCGGCTTCCCTCCGCGGTGGCCAGGATCAGGCTTCCCGCCAGGCGCAGCTCGTCTTTGAGGAGACCGGACGCACTTGTCTCGGCCTCCGAGCCCAGCGAATTGCTGCAGACCAGCTCTGCCGCGAGGCCGGTGCGATGGGCGGGGGTCATGACGCCGGGGCGCATCTCCCACAACTCGACCGGGATCTTGCGCCGGGCTAGTTGCCAGGCGGCCTCGGCCCCCGCAAGCCCCGCCCCGATCACGAGTACCGGCGCAGTGGCGCTCAAGGCGAGCCTTCCGTGGTATCCCCGGCTTGGTCCAGGGCCTTCAGCGACTGCACCTCAAAGTCGCACTTGTCGTTGCCGCACTTGTAGTAGACCCCGCGCGTCTTGTCTCGTTTCTGAACCAGGAAGGTGTGGCACCTGGGGCAGGTCTGGGGGAGAGGCTTGTTCCACGATATGAACGTGCACTCCGGGTAGCCCTCGCAGCCGTAGAACCTGCGGCCCCGCTTGGTCTTGCGCTCGACGAGAACGCGCCCGCACAGCGGGCACTTGCCGGCCTCCACGCGGCGCTGCAGCGGGCGGGTGTTGCGGCACTCCGGAAACCCCGGGCAGGCAAGAAACGGGCCGTATCGCCCGTGCTTAATCACCATCATCCGGCCGCACTTGTCGCATGGGATGTCCGTCTCCTCAACGGGCACCTTCACCCTCCCAAGATTCTTCTCGGCTTCGCCGAGGGTGCTTACGAACGGCCCGTAGAAGCGGTGGAGCAGCCGCAGCCAATCCTCGTCGCCGCGCTCGACCTGGTCAAGGCTCGCTTCCATGTTGGCGGTGAAACCCACGCTGACGATATCCGGAAAATGGTCCTCAAGCAGCTTATTCACCGTCTCGCCGAGCGGCGTGGGGTGAAACCGCCGTTCCTCCTGAACCACGTATCCACGCTGCTGTATGGTCTCGATGATCGGCGCATAGGTGCTGGGACGGCCGATGCCGAGCTCCTCGAGGGCCTTGACCAGCGTGGCCTCAGAATAGCGGGGAGGTGGCTGGGTGAAGTGCTGTTTTCTGAGCAACTGCCGCAAGGAGAGCTTGTCCCCGTCGGATAGCGCCGGGAGAGCCGCCGGACCTTCTTCCTCCCCGGCCTCCTGCTCCTCGGAGCGGGCATCCCTGTAGATTGCGGTGAAGCCCGGAAAACGCATGGTCTGACCGGTCGCCCTGAACGTGTAGTCGCCGGCGGCGATGTCCGCGCTGACCATGTCAAAGACGGCGGCAGCCATCTGGCTGCCCACGAAACGCTCCCACACCAGGGAATAGAGCCGGTATTGGTCACTGGTGAGATATCCCCGAACCGCGTCGGGGGTCCTCGGCGATTGCGTGGGCCGGATCGCCTCATGCGCTCCCTGGACCCGGGGATTGGCCTGTTTCGCCGGGGCCCTGCCCCGCCCCACAAACTGCGCCCCGAAGGTCTCCCGTATGTAGTCCCGGGCCTGAGCAACGGCTTCCTCCGAAACCCGTGTCGAGTCCGTGCGGATGTACGTTATCAGCCCTGTCCTCCCCATCGGGCCCATGTCGAGGCCTTCGTACAACTGCTGGGCGATCTGCATCGTCCGGCGCGCCGGGAAACCCAGCCTCCGAGAGGCCTCTTGCTGCAACGAGCTCGTCGTGAACGCCGGGGGCGGTTGCCGGCGGCGTGTCTTCCGGTTGACGGCGGCGACGACGTACTCCTTGCCCTCAAGGCCTGCAAGGATGCGGCCGGCCTCTTCCTCCGTGTGGATCTTGACCTTACTGCCGCGGTACGCGTGCAGCCTACCCGCAAAGGATGCGTCGGGTCCATCCTCCGGGCGGTACAGCCAGGCCGTTACCGACCAGAACTCCTCCGGTACAAACGCACGTATCTCGGCCTCGCGATCAGCGATCATCCTGACGGCAACCGATTGGACGCGGCCGGCGGAGAGGCCGCGCCGCACTTTTCGCCACAGCAACGGGCTGAGTTTGTAGCCGACCAGGCGATCAAGGATCCGGCGGGCCTGTTGGGCGTTGACCTTGTCCATATCGATGGCGCGCGGCCGCTCCAAGGCCCGGGCGATTGCATCCTTGGTTATCTCGTGAAACTCTATCCTGCACTCCGACGGAGGGACTTCGAGGGCGTTGGACAGGTGCCAGGCAATGGCCTCTCCTTCACGATCCGGGTCAGTGGCCAGAAGCACGTTCGAAGCCTGTTTGGCAGCTTCGCGCAGCTCCTTGAGCACCTTCGTCTTGCCCCGGATGGTGATGTACTTGGGGGCGAAGCCCTGCTCCGGATCTACGCCGAGCTGGCTCTTGGGCAGGTCGATCACGTGTCCCAACGAGGCTTTGACCCTATAGCGCCTACCGAGAAATCTCTCGATCGTACGGGCCTTTGCCGGCGACTCAACGATGATCAGGGGTTTATGCACCGCGCCACCTCCCGAACGGTTACCGGCGGCCCGCGGCGCGGGACGCGTATACCGCTCCCGGCAGCCTGGCCAGCCGGCCCTCCATCTCCAAGATAACCAGCGCGGCCCTTACTTCTTCGGCGGACGCGCCGGTCGACTCAATAATCTCCTTGTCCGAGCGAGGTCCCGCGGCAAGCAAGCCGAGTATCCTAACCGGGAGCTGCGCGCTTCCGGATATCTGGCCGCGGTCCGGAGGCAAGTCCCGGCCCCCTGGCGGTTGGCCACCTGGCTGGACCTCCGTGCTCAAGAGCAGCCGGTCGTCACCGGGGACCCGGCCGCGTGTCTGCCAAGGAGGCATGACGGCGACGATGTCGGCCGCGCTTTCAACAAGCCCCGCACCCTCTTTGAGCAGGGCGTGGACC
>Ga0068714_10001932_pt1 | contig 28098 bp, 26 predicted proteins | sample MTBNYHSulfiMetaG_FD_62988 | JGI IMG/M metagenome (GOLD analysis project Ga0068714, IMG submission 62988) | Enrichment culture microbial communities from rom New York Harbor, USA that are MTBE-degrading - MTBE-NYH (New York Harbor Sulfidogenic)... | ecosystem: Environmental > Aquatic > Marine >... | reverse complement strand
GCGCTTCTTGAGGCATTATTCCTGGCCCCATTCCCATTCCTCTGCCCATGCCTCTACCCATACCTCGCCCCATACCCATACCGGGCCCCATACCTGCTCCCATTCCATAATGGTTGCCTACACTGGGTTGAGCATTTGGTTGAAACCTCCCTGCTTTGAAGGCTTCAATAGCGTCCTTTATCCTACCCGGGACACCGGTGATCACTTGAATCTCCGCAGCCGAAAGGGTCTGGTAGGCATTGGGCCCACAATTACCCGTGAGCACTACCTCCACCCCCTTACCGGCAATCATCTGAGCAGTGCTGATGCCCGCTCCACCGGCAGCCATAGCATTAGAGTTATCCACGGCCTCAAACTCCATGCTCTGAGGGTCAACGATAATGAAGTATTGGCACCTGCCAAAACGAGGGTCTACCTCAGCATCCAAATTAGGAGCTATTGCTGATACTGCAATTTTCATGATGCACCTCTTTCCGGTTTAGTCAGTCTCCAGTTCTTTCATTCTAGCGTCTATTTGTTCCAGCTGTCCCTTTATTGCTTCAGCCTGGCTCTTTAAGAAATCCAGTTCCTGCTCACGAGTCATCTGCGGAGCATAGGGATCTGCTTCTGGCACTGCCCCCATACGTGCCCCGCCATAACCATATGGCGTAGCTCCCGGATAGGTCATTCTTCTATAATAAAGCGTAGCTGAAGGGCTGCCATAAAGAGGATAACCCGGTGGGGCAGGCATTCCTGCAGCTCCACTGAGGAAATATCCACATCTCGGCAATCCTCCTCTTCCTATGCCAACGAAAGGCCACGGGGGAGAGCTTCCTCTGAAGCCAAACCCCCATCCCCCTCTGCTAAATCCTCTACCATATCCATTAGGCATTTTTAACCCCCTTAAGAAATCCTAAGAATTATCACCAAGGGTATCCATAAGGCCCCCATCTTCGCCAACCACGACCAAAGCTACGACCAAACCCGAGACTAAACCCGCGACCGAAACCACGACCAAAGCCATAGCCCCGTCTAGGCCATACCGGCGTTAAATGACCGTAACCATAAGTGTACGGGTAAGCAGGCATTGTGCTGGAGAAGCCTAGCCTGCTATAACCAGCACAAAATCCAGCCCCCCTTCCAGTCATTGGACCTAATCCCAACGGTCCTGTTCCATCTCTAAATGGCATCTTCATTACCTCCTTTCTATATTATTTCTCCACCATCGCCTGCCGCCGCGAAATTTCCTGCCACACCCTCTCCCCAAACCTAACTGTGGCAAAGGCATAGGCTGGATATTCCCACTTAAACATTTTGGGCAGGACAAGGGAAGCCTCTGTGCCATTGTCTCAAAAGGCACATTCCACTCATGTCCATCGTTGTCACATCTAAAGCGACGCTGAGGAAGCTCAAAATTGCCTCCTTCGATTTGAATTGCCTTGCCATTAATCAGAGCATCAGCCAGCTTCTTCCGAGCTGATTCCAATATGCGATGGAAAGTCGGCCTGGAAATACGCATCTGCTGCGCGCACTCTTCTTGCTCCAGTCCCTCCAAATCCTTAAGACGGATAGACTCAAGTTCCTCAAGTGAAAGGCGAATACCCTGTAAAGCATTTGCCGGAATCCCCGCCGGCTTAAAAAAGCCTACATGTGGCAACTGAGCAACACATCGCAACTTTTCTGGCCTAGCCATTAAAAATCACCCCGTTTCCACTATGAATTTTGAACATATGTCAATAATAATGATAATAGACCCTGTTAAAATTGTCAAGTTTTGACCATGGCTATCGATTGGTGATACAAATTAAAATATGGATTGCATTGAGCTTTTTCCCAGCCTCTCCCACTGTATAGAAACTAAAGCCAAGGAGGAATTCTGGGACTCAGTAAACCAATATATGGAAAGTGGGCAGGAGGATAAAAAACTTGAGGATAGGATTGAGCTTCTCAAAGCCTTCCTGGAATCAATGGACTTTAAAAAGCTCCGCAGCCAAAGTGAAAGATGCTTAGTAGAAGGTAAGAAGGTTAAGTTTGTAATCTTTTGGAAAGAGGGCAAACCGAGTTACAAAATGGTGGTGATTGAAGCCACAGCCTGAGCAGCTATTCCCTCTCCCCTGCCGATGAAGCCCAAACCGTTGGTGGTGGTGGCCTTGATTGTCACTTGTGTTGACTCTACATCTAAAGCCTGGCTGAGGCGTTTCCTCATTTCGGGAACGAAAGGCGAGAGCTTGGGGTTTTGCGCTATGATGGTAACATCAATGTTGACTACTTCAAATCCTTTGGCTTTAAGCAGTTCGCCGGTTTTGCTTAACAAAACCAAGCTTGAAATATCTTTATATTCCGGTTCTTGAGAAGGGAATAAGGTGCCAATGTCGCCCAGATCAGCAGCGCCGCATAAAGCGTCTATTATGGCGTGGGTTGCCACGTCAGCATCGCTCCAACCCGACAAGCCTTTGTCATAAGGGATATCAACGCCCCCCAAAATTAGCCTTCGCCCTGAAACCAGAGGATGGCTATCACAGCCAATGCCAACCCTTAATTCTTCTCTTTCCATTTTCCTGCGATGATTCTTGCCAATGCCAGATCCTCAAGTGTTGTCACCTTTATATTTTTATAATCGCCCATATAAAGCTGCACCTTGTGTCCCAAGCATTCCACAGCAGTGGCATCATCGGTAACCTCTGATGCGAGGTTCTCATAAGCCCTGGTTATCACATTAAAGCTGAATATCTGCGGGGTTTGCGCTGCCCATAACCTGTCGCGCTGAAGGGTTTCCCCAATCAATCTGTCATCAGCAGCAAGCTTGATAGTGTCTTTAACCGGCACTGCGGCTACAGCAGCCTCAATCTCCCCAACTATCTTCAGGCCATCCTCAATCAAATCTGGAGTCAAGAAAGGCCGAGCTCCATCATGAATCATGACTAAATCACAATCCCTTATTTGTCTTAGTCCTTCCCTCACTGAATCCTGTCGCCGTGCGCCACCTAGGCATAAAGTAACTTTAGACCAGCCCCTCTCCTTTTTCAATTTCTGCCCCCGAGCAAAATCCTCATCGTTCAATACCAGGACTATCCGCTGAACCAAGCTGTATCTCTGACAAGTATCCACAGACCAAGCCAGCAAAGGTTTCCCCTTTAGAGGAGCAAAGAGCTTGTTAATACCCGCCATCCGCTGGCTAGTTCCGGCAGCGACTATAACCACGCCTAACTTACTAGAGCCAAGATTCAAATCTCTAAACTCTACTCCTGAATATCAAAAGTCAAAGATAAAAAATTAAAAGGACAAATGAAAATGCAAAAAATTTATTCTTCCCCTGTATTTTTCCCCTTTGCATTTTGCATTTTACTTTCCCTTGTAAGCCCCCGCCTCAGAGCTTCAGCCACCGAGCCAACCTCGATTAGGTGAATGTCCGCAGAGTGAAAGGATTGCTTCACTTCGCTTGCAATGACAGGGGTAAGTATAGGCATAAGGCAGGATTTAAAGCCCAACCTGATGGCCTCAGCAATTCTTCTTTCTACGTGTGATACCCCTCTAAGCTCTCCATTCAACCCCACCTCTCCTAAAGCAACCAAACCTGAAATCGGCTTGGCATCACGAAAACTGGAAGCAATGGCTGAGGCGATTCCTAAATCAACCGCCGGCTCATTAACCCTTAAGCCACCAGTAACGTTGACTATAATATCCTGGTTGAAAAGCTTTAGTCCCGCACGCTTAGTAAGCACAGCAATTATCAACAGCAGCCGATTGAAATCAACGCCGTTAGCGATGCGCCTTGGCGGGGTAAAACTGTTAGGAGTAGTCAAGGCCTGAATCTCGACCAACAAAGGACGATTCCCTTCAAGAGTGGGCACCACCACTGAGCCCATAGTTCCATCCTTGTATGCGGATAAAAAAACTTGAGAGGGATTACCCACTTCTATTAGTCCTCTATCGCTCATCTCAAATATTCCCACTTCGTGAGTGGAACCGAAACGGTTCTTTACGCTGCGTAGCACCCGGTAACTACTAAATGGTTCGCCTTCGAAGTAAAGCACCACGTCAACGATATGTTCCAGCGTTCCAGGACCTGCGATGGCCCCTTCTTTGGTCACATGCCCAGTGATTAACAGGGGTATATCATTCTGTTTCGCCCACCTCTCCAACCTCCAAGTGCACTCCCTCACCTGGGAAATACTGCCCGGCATCCCAGCTACATCCTCTAAATACATAGTCTGAATGGAATCGATAATCGCCAATTCAGGAGAAAGCTCTTCCAAGCATTCTAATACGGCGGCCAAATCGGGCTCAGAGAGAAAGTATATCCCCTTGCCTCCTATATCGAGGCGCTCACTTCTAAGTTTAACCTGATTAATAGATTCTTCACCGGAGATATAGGCGACGACTTTATTATTCTCAGCCATCATCGCCGAAATCTGGAGTAAAAGCGTAGACTTGCCTATCCCCGGCTCGCCACCAACAAGCACCAGAGAGCCTGGAACCAAACCACCTCCCAGAACTCGATTTACTTCAGCAAAACCAAGGTGAAAGCGAGGAAAGTCACCCTTCTCTACTTGGGAAAGTTCCTGAGGTCTATTTCCCATAGAGGAAAGCTGGCTGGGAGTGCGGGATAAAGTGACTCTGGTTTCTACGAAGCTATTCCACGCCTGACAATCAGGGCAGCGTCCTAACCACTTAGGACTTTCCTTGCCACATTGCTGACAAATGAAAACATTTTTGAATTTGGATTTGCCCTGATTGTGAGATTTCAAGTCCTCTGGCCAAGATGCCTAATACTCGATAACGGCTATCTTTTCCCCGGTCTTAACTACCTGCCCTGGTGAAACTGTCACCTCTATAACTGAGGCTTTTGCTGGAGATAATATAGGATTTTCCATCTTCATAGCTTCTATGGTGCAAATCACGCCACCCTCCTCAACTGTATTCCCCACGGTCACCTCAACACGTATTATTTTCCCCGGTAGTGGCGCCTCGATTATTTCTTGAGCCATATTTATACAGTCTCTTTAACCAAGGGTCTCATTACAATTTCTTCCCCGGCACAATCTACGACCACTGTGTCTCCAGGCAGGAATTCACCGCGCAGCAAAGCCTCGGAGAGTGGATCCTCAACCAAATTCTGGATAGTGCGACGCAAGGGGCGGGCTCCAAAATCAGGGTCATAACCCTTCTTGCCTAGAAAATCCCTGGCTCCATCAGTTACTTCCAAAGTGACATTCTTCTCTTTGAGGGAAGTGACAACCTGGTTAAGCATCAGGTCAACAATCTGGCGGATATGCTCCTCGCTTAAAGCATGGAACACGACTTGGGCATCAATACGGTTAAGAAACTCGGGCCGGAATCTTTGATCTTTCTTCACCTCCCCGAGAACATTCTCCTTCATTTTCTCATACTCGGTCTGCTGTTTTCGTTCGCCATCGATATGAGCAGCAAAACCAATGGTCATATGACGCTTAATAAGCTCGCCACCAACATTGCTGGTCATGACTATGACGCTATTACGAAAATCAACTCTTCGTCCTTTGGCATCGGTCAAATGACCATCATCAAAAATCTGGAGCAGGATATTGAATACATTGTAATGCGCCTTCTCAATCTCATCGAGAAGAATAACACAATAGGACTTCCGCCTTACTGCCTCGGTTAATTGACCACCTTCCTCATAACCAATATAACCAGGTGGTGCTCCAACCAAGCGAGCTACATTGTGAGGCTCCATAAATTCCGACATGTCAAGCCTGACCAAAGCATCTTCGCTGCCGAACATGAACTCGGACAAGGCCCTTACCAATTCAGTTTTGCCTACTCCGGTGGGGCCCAAAAAGATGAAGACACCGATAGGACGCCTCGGGTCTTTTAACCCTGCTCGAGCCCTCCTTACCGCTTTAGCCACGGTATTTATAGCCTCATCCTGACCAATGATGCGGCGATGTAAAGCCTCTTCCATCTGTAAAAGGCGGCTGGTTTCATCAATAGTCAACTTTACCACAGGTATGCCCGTCCACATGCTGGCTACCTCGGCTATATCCTCCGAAGTAACTACAGGTCGGCCTTGTTCCTTCTTAACTTGCCACTCCTTCTCCATTGTCTCGATTCTTTCCGTTAGCTGAAGCTCACGATCACGCAATTCACCGGAATACTCATACTGTTGAGCTGCGATAGCTGCTTCTTTTTCTTTGCGTACACTTTCCAAGGCCCGCCTTGCCTCAGCTAATCCAATGGGGGCACTACCTCGTTTAATGCGCACTCGAGAACTAGCTTCATCTATCAAATCAATAGCCTTATCAGGCAAAAAACGGTCCGCTATATATCTTGTAGCCAGCGTAGCCGCTGTCTGCAAGGCTTCGTCGCTTATGTCCAATTGGTGAAATTCTTCATATCTATGTTTAATGCCCCGCAATATTTCCAGGGTTTCCTCCATGGTAGGTTCAGCTACCAAGATAGGTTGAAACCGCCGTTCCAAAGCCGGGTCTTTCTCCACATATTTGCGGTAGTCGTCTAAAGTAGTGGCGCCAATACATTGAATCTCGCCACGCGACAACGAAGGCTTCAGGAGGTTAGAGGCATCAACCGCACCTTCAGCTGCTCCGGCACCCACAATAGTCTGCATTTCATCAATAAATAAGATGCAATTACCGGCGGTTTTCTCTTCCTCAATAACCCTCTTCAGCCTCTCCTCAAATTCACCACGGTATTTTGTTCCCGCTACCAAGGCACCTATATCTAATGCAATTATTCTTTTGCCTTGTAATACCTCAGGAACCTCCCCGGCTACTATGCGCTGTGCCAACCCTTCAACAATAGCTGTTTTGCCTACACCTGCTTCACCAATAAGCGCGGGATTATTTTTAGTACGACGACTCAGTATTTGAACTATCCGTTCAATCTCTTTGTAACGCCCAATAATGGGGTCGAGTTTATCCGCCCGGGCTAGGGCAGTTAAATCGGTCCCAAGTTGGTCGAGGGTCGGTGTGCGTGTGGCAGCGCGACTTGTGGTACGAGTTCGCACAGCTTCCTGTTTAGCAACTCGATTGACTTCATCGCGTGTTCGTTCCAAGGTAATGCCAAAACTCTCTAAAACACTGAAAGCTACTCCTTCGCTTTCACGCAATAATCCGAGCAAAATATGTTCAACACCTATATAGCTGGAATTAAGACGACGTGCCTCATCTACAGCAAACTCGATGGCTCTTTTCGCCCGGGGAGCAAGGTCAACCTCCCCCTTGGTGGCTCGACGCTCTCCTTTTCCAATTACAAATTCTACAGCCGCCTGTATCTTACTCACCGAGATACCAAAATTACTCAAAACTCTGGCCGCAATCCCCGACTCCTCCCCTGCTATACCCAATAATATGTGCTCAGTATCAATATAGTTGTGGCCTAGGCGTTGTGCCTCTCCTTGAGCCCGAGTCAGCACCCTACGAGCTCCTTCAGAAAACCTTTCAAATCCTGTGCTCATTTCAATCCTACTCGCAGTTTTAACCTAAAGTATAGAACATACCACCCTTTCCGTCAACAAGCCTGGCTTACTTGAACTAAGCGATAGAATGGTAATATACTATAATACCACGAAATTATTATGGAAGGTTAATAAAAATGCGAGTCACTGGCGGCAAAGTAAAGGGAACTCGGTTAAAAACTCTACCAAGGCACTCCATTAGACCCACGACCAGTGTGGTAAGGCAAGCTATATTTTCTCTTTTGGAGAACAGTACTACTAATTGGCGTCAGGTTCTTGATTTATACGCCGGCAGCGGAGCTCTGGGTATCGAAGCTCTAAGCCGCGGGGTAGAATGGGTCGATTTTGTTGATTACAGAAAAAGTTGTTGTGACCTTATCAGAACCAACCTGGAAAAAATAGGGGGGTTGGAGCGGGCTCATATTTATTGCTGTAGTGTAAGCAAAGCACTTACCTTCCTCAACAGGAGTTATGACATTATCTTCATAGACCCACCTTACTCTGATTTTACTACAAATAATTTACTAGTAAATCTAGCTAAGTCGAAATTGCTGGGGAAAAATTCTACAATCGTGCTTTGCCACGCAAACCGTTTCCCCTTAAATTCCGACTATGATGGCCTTCATCTTGTTGAGCAACGTCGCTACGGTGACACTTTTATTTTCATATACCAAAAGGAGGTTTAAATATGGTCGTAGCAGTTTATCCAGGTACCTTTGACCCCCTCACCTACGGGCACATGGACATCATTGAACGAGCAGCAGCCCTGGTCGATAAGCTAATTGTCGGCATCTATGAGAATTCTACTAAACAGCCGCTTTTTCCTCTGGAACAAAGGGTAAGGTTAGTGGAAGAGGCGATAACTGGCTTGTCCAATGTACATGTTAAAGCTTTCAAAGGACTGACTGTAGATTTTATACACCAGGTAGGGGGAAGGGTCATGATCCGTGGTTTGAGAGCAAATTCTGACTTCGAACGGGAATTTGAAATGGCGCTAATGAACAGAAAGCTGGCGCCGGATATTGAGCTACTTTGTTTGATGACTAGCTCGCAATATCAATTTCTTAGCTCTTCCCTGATCAAGGAAGTGGCTAAATTAGGAGGCTGCCTTGAAGGCATGGTTCCTGACCACGTGGCTGTAGCCCTAAGGGAAAAGTTTTCTACGCCTATTGAGCTTGCCACTGGTAAGGGTAAAATGTAAAATTAAGAGCTAAAAATTAAGGAGGTAACAGCAAGATGGCATACAAAATTACTGATGAGTGCATTAGTTGTGGTGCCTGCGAACCAGAATGCAAAAATGAGGCTATAACTGAGGGGGAAGAAATTTATATTATTGACCCTGATAAGTGCACTGAATGTGTCGGCTGGTTTGAATCATCTAAATGTGTTGAAGTTTGCCCCGTGGATGCTTGCATTGCTGACCCTGCTCACAAGGAAACACAGGAGCAATTGTTGGAAAAATGGCGCAAGCTACATCCTGGTGAGACTCCAGCCGCCACTTAAGATAAAGCTTGTCAAATATTTCAGCGAAAAGTGTCGTTTAACAACCCGTGTGTCCTGAGCGTGTCGAAGGGCAAGCTAATATCAACTTGAGTACCACTCATGGTTCGACAAGTGCACCATGGGCGGTTAATAAATATCTCTCAGTGAAGAAGCATTTGCCGGATGTACTTAGGGAGATTTCTCGTGTGACTCAAAAGCGACATCTCACTGTAGGACCTTATAGCGACATAACAACTACCGCATCGGTTAGTTCGGGAAAAATCTTCTATCATCTCTTTTTGAGTAGCGTATTTGCTGCGGTGCAGTGAACAGGGAACCAGGCTCCCGTCAGGCATTACGACAAGAAATCTTATGCCTGCCTTACAATTTGGCATATATCCTTGTTCAAAAAATATCAAAGTATCTCGGAGCGTGAGTTCTGGGTTAATTAGATGGATACCCTGCTTCTTTAATATTACTAGTTCGTTGATGGCCTGGCGTAAAATTTCCAAATCCTCTCCATTGTTGAGGCAATAGTCATTATTCCCTGTTCTCAGAGCAGTATATGCACTATACGATATGTCTACACCCCACTCAGTGGCCTTCTTTGTCAAAGGCAATATTTCCCTCACATTGGCTTTAGTTATAGCTGTGTTCAAGATAATATCTCGAAACCCGAGCTTTGCTAGCCGAGGCAGACTCTGCTCCAAACGTTTATAGAGACCCGGCCGTCGTCGAAATTCGTCATGCCGCTCATCAGGGAAGTCAAGTGATACGGAAAATTGATGCACTCCTGCTTCACGTAATTGGAGATAATTGCTCTCGTTCAGCAGCGCCCCGTTGGTAACGAGTATCACGTATTCTGACCCGGCTTGCTTGATAGCCTTGACTATGGCTGCTATATCCTTGCGTAGAAGTGGCTCACCACCAGAAATCTGCGCTGCAAGCGGCTTCAGTCGCCGAGTTAAGTCTCCATACTCCTCCGGTGTAATGTGCTTTTCATCCTTTACTAACCCCCCAAGGTCACAGTGACGGCAATTGCAGTTACAAGAAAACGTCACTTCATAAGAAACCACTATAGGGCGATCAGTTATGTAGTTATGTATTTCCTTCGTGGCAATTTTAATGCCTTGTAATAGAGAAATATTTGCCATTCTCTAGTAATAACCTCAATTTACTACTTGAAGCCGAGCACGACACAGTGATTAAGCTTTGATGAATATACTAACATTATCTTGTTCAGAATCTTGCCTAAAACATAGTCAGGGTTGAATAAAGCCTTTAATTGCTCATATACACCCAGGTATTTTAACATCATTGTAAGTAATATAGATAGGCTCACAAATCCTCTATAAGAGACAGCGGACATATTTTTGAACCCGGCATTCTGGAGGATGTCCGCAAGAGTTTTTGTAGTAAATTGGTTGAGATGAAGCCTCTTTATATCCCACCACCTTTTCCTTAAGATTTTCGCCGGTATCCCTTCAATATTTGGAGTTGATGCTACTACCAGTCCTCCAGGCTTGAGTATCCTATGGACTTCTTTGAGCGTCATAAGTGGGTATGGCACATGCTCCAGGACCTGCCATAGAGTAACTACATCAAAATGATTTTCAGGAAACCGTAGTTCCTCAAAGGGCTTTGCTTCTACATCTAAGCCAAATTCCCTTATCGCATATACTGCCGCATCTTGTGATATTTCAATCCCTTTAGTAGTATACCCGGCTTTAGAGGCACTAAACAGGAAAAAACCCTGAGCACAACCTATGTCTAAAAGGTTTTTGCCGCCCGCAAATTTTTGAATCAGGCGTACTTGGGATTTAGCAGTCCTTAAATAGCATTCTCGTATAGTAGGAGCATGAGTGTTCTTCGCTTTGGAGTAATACTCATTGGTCTTGCTTACTTTCTCCATCGGACTCATATATATAAGATGGCAATTCTTGCACCTGACATGCCTTCCCCATTCCTTTCCAGGTACCAGATAACCCTCCACACCTTCTCGAGAATCATGTCCTTCCATACTATAGTCAAAAAGCACATTAAAATCGTCTGGCTTCATATTAGACTCAAAGAGCACCTCAAAATCATTTTGCCCACAAACGGGACAATTGCGATATTCAAAAATTGAATCCATCTTATACAACTCTCAAAGACGTTCAGCTTTTTTACAAGCAGCAGCCACAGCCTCAAGAATGAGAGAACGGAATCTCCCTTTTTCTAACTGAAGAAGAGCCTCAGTAGTGGTTCCTCCTGGCGAAGTAACCATATTCCTCAAATCAGCAGGATGTTTGCCCGTCTTCTCAACAGTGCGAGTAGAGCCAAGTACAGTTTGTATCACCAATTCTTGGGCCATATCCCGAGGCAAGCCAATATGCACACCAGCATCGACGAGTGCCTCGATAAAAAGAAAAACATAAGCTGGACCACTGCCGCTTAAAGCAGTGGCCATACCTAAATATTTCTCATCAGTAACATAAATTTCTTTACCCAAAGCACTCAATACAGTCCGAGCTAACCCTTTTTGCTCCTGCTCAGTCTCAGCAGTTGCTGTCCAGATAGTCATTCCTTCGCCAATTTGCGCTGGCATATTAGGCATAGCTCTAATTACAGAAGCATGGTTCAAACCCTGGCATAAGCTGGACAGAGTGGCGCCAGCTACTATAGATAACACCAACTGTTCAAGCGTTAAACCTTTTATCTCTTCCATTACTTGAGGCAAATTCTGAGGCTTCACTGCCAGGATAATCAAATCGGCATTTGTCACCGCCTTTCTATTATCAGCTAAAGTGCTAACTCCATATTCCCTGCTCAATAATTCACGTCGCGACGGACTTATATCGCTAACCACCATATCTTGTGGCGCAGCCACCTTTTTAGTCAAAAGACATTTAACCATCGCTTCCCCCATAGCCCCACCGCCAATAAATGCTATCTTCATTTTTCCTTACTCCTTTGTGCTCCTCTCATGATGCTACAACTATATTCACCACTCGCCTGGGGACATAAATGACTCTGGTAAGTTTCTTACCATCAATATAAGCCTTCACTCGTTCTCGACTAAGCGCTAATTCCTTGGCTTCAACTTCGCTTATGGAAGCGGGTACAAGCACCTTATCGCGAAGTTTTCCATTTACCTGAATGACTAAGGTAATTTCTTCTTCCTTGGCTAGCTTTTGGTCATACTCAGGCCATGGTTGATTATGAACGCTGTAGGAATGCCCAGTTCTGGTCCATAACTCTTCGGCAAGATGAGGAGCGGTGGGGGCAAGGAGAAGCAGAAAATAGCTAATAGCTTCCCACCATAGAGAACCTGACACCATCCCGCTCTCTTTAACCTTAGATAGGTAGTTGCTAAATTCCATGAGGCTAGCCAGCATGGTGTTGAAGCGGAACCTTTCCAAATCAGCAGTCACCTCTTTTATTGTCTTATGCGTTAAATGAAGGAATTCTTTCTCAGCCTCAAGATCAACAACACGGCTAGAATAGTCTGTTATTACTAAGCTCCACACTCGGTTTAGCCAGCGACTGACGCCCACAATACCTCTATCATTCCATTCTCCCCCCAGCTCCCAGGGACCGATAAACATGAGATACCCACGAACGGCGTCAGCTCCTAACTCAGCCACATATTCGTCGGGGGCAATTACATTGCCTCGAGATTTGCTCATCTTATCGCCACGATAAATTATGGTTCCCTGATTGAATAAACGAGTGAAGGGCTCATCAAAGTTGACCAGGCTCATATCTCTCAATGTTTTGATAAAAAAACGAGCGTAGAAGAGATGCATAACTGCGTGCTCAGCACCACCGGTATACAAATCCACGGGCAACCAGGATTTCACTTTGGTAGCATCGAAAGGAGCATCTCTAGTTTCCGGACTGGTGTATCTTAAGAAATACCAAGAAGAACACATAAAAGTATCCATAGTATCAGTTTCTCTTCTTGCTGTCCCAGAACATTTGGGACAGGTGGTATTGACGAATGACTGACAATATTTCAAGGGAGATTCACCAGTAGGTTTAAATTCTGCATCGGGAGGAAGCAGAACAGGCAAATCCTCTTCAGGCACAGGGACTATGCCACATTTATCACAATAAATTATAGGTATGGGCGCTCCCCAATATCTCTGTCTGGAGATAAGCCAATCACGAAGGCGATAAATAATTGTACGCTTGCCCCATCCTTTCTCCTCCAATAAATCACAGATTGCCTCATATCCTTGCTCACTGGGTAATCCGCTAAACTCTCCAGAATTTACCATTGTACCTGAGTCAGTATATACTTCCGTCAATTCCTTACCTGTCCAACCAGGAGGAGCAATAACTGTCCGCACAGGTAGCTTAAACTTCCTGGCAAACTCCAGGTCTCGTTCATCATGAGCAGGCACTGCCATCACTGCTCCTGTGCCATAAGTTGGCAATACATAATCAGTAATCCAGATAGGCACTCTCTCTCCACTTAGAGGATTGACAACGTAGCTTCCCAGAAAGACCCCAGTTTTCTCCTTGCCTAGTGCTAGCCGTTCGTACTCAGTTTGCCGCCGACACCAAGCAATATATTCATCTACTTCAGCTTTACACTCCGGGGTAGTTAATTGAGAAACTAAGGGATGCTCCGGAGCCAGGAGGAAGAAAGTCACCCCAAAAATAGTATCAGGGCGAGTGGTAAACACCCTTATCTCTCTTTGCTCTATACTCTTGTCCTCTAGCCGGAAGGAAATTTCAGTACCCTCGCTCTTGCCCACCCAGTTCCTCTGCATTATCTTTATGCGTTCTGGCCAGTCCAGACGACTATGATCGAGCAGTTCCTCGGCGTATTTAGTAATCCTGAAAAACCACTGCTCCAGCTCTCTTTTAGTCACTGGTGTGCTGCACCTCTCGCAAAAACCTTCCCCTATCACTTGTTCATTAGCCAGCACTGTCTGACATCTAGGACACCAGTTAACAGGCGCCTCAGCCCGATAGGCCAGGCCAGCGTGATAAAATTTAAGGAAAAACCATTGCGTCCATTTGTAATAGTCTGGCAAGCAAGTAATTACTTCACGGCTCCAGTCATATATTGCCCCCATACTCCTGAGTTGCCGACGCATATTCTCTATATTCCCTATTGTCCAATCATAAGGGTGAATCCCATGGTTGATGGCAGCGTTTTCTGCCGGTAAGCCAAAAGCGTCAAAGCCCATAGGATGAAGCACATTATAGCCCTGCATCCTTTTAAATCTGGCATAAACATCTGAGGGTGCCATGGCGTACCAATGGCCAATGTGAAGGTCTCCTGAGGTATAGGGGAACATGGTCAGGGCATAAAATTTCGGACGCCTACTATCTTCCTTTACCTCATAAATATGATCAGCTGCCCACCTCTGTTGCCATTTCTTTTCGATTTCCTGAGGGTTATATTTCTGAGCCATATTTGCTAAAGTTTAACCTAAGTCAGGGTGAATTAAAAGCCCCTCTCCAGTGCTGGAAATCACCATGGAAAAGGAAGTTCTTAGCAAAATTCGACTGTATGAACTTTTGTCCAGACTGGAAAGTAGCCCCGGAGACTATATAAGTCTGTATATAAAACCTTCTTCTTTTCCCTATTGCAACAAATGGACTATCGCTTCAGCCTCAGTACAATAAATATGCCCACGAAATTAAGGAATCACTCAACATCAAAGCTGTGGCTCGAGTAGTTGAAAGGTACAACACGGGAGTAGCTATATATTGGCAAAAGAACGGCAGTAAATATATAGTGTTGCCGCCATTTCCTATTACTGAAGATAAAATTTCACTAGGTAACTTTGATGCTTCACCCTTATTAGAAACCCTGGAGCGAGCATATGTTATCGGTGTGGTACTGGTAACATGGGGGACATACTCCATAGGAATTTTCCATCGTGATAATTTAGTAAAATCAAAAACGGGTACAGGGTATATCCATAAGGAACATAGGAAAGGAGGGAGAAGCGAAAAAAGATTTGCCCACAGAACTGAAGAACAGAAGAAGGATTTTCTGAGAAAGGTTAGCAATAGAATCGAGGAGGAATTTAAGAATTGCACGCTGGATTATATATTTTTGGGAGGGAATAGATTAATCCCCGCCCGCTTATTAAGATAATGCAAATACCTTTAGCGAGAAGCCCAGAAAATTTCCCAGAGGGTTTTGAATCTAAGATATGCAGACAAGGAAGCCTTAAACCACAGTCTTAGAGAGATAACAAACTCTCCGGTCTTTACTTTTTGAGACTATTCCCAAAAAGATACTAGAATATCCCGGGAAATAAATATCCCCTAAAGATTCAAGCCCACTCGCTTGTGGATTTCACGCAAACACAGATAGCAGCACTATCGATGCGTGACCCCTCTCAACACCCAGTGACCGCCGTATAAATTTAGGCTTTCTCTATTCTGAATACTTTTGTGCCGCAGTTAGGGCAGACACCTTGTGTTGCTGGTCTGCGGTTCTTGAGTGTAACCCGCCTTGGGTTCCTTATCTCTACCTTTCTCCTGCACTTCATGCAATAAGCTGTTGCCATCATGCCCTCCTTTTAATTTTGTTACACCTATATTGTTACTATAAGAACAAAGCTTTGTCAATACCCTTCGGGCTTTCAAAGCAAAGATTGTAAAAATTTAACCATTTTAGCAAGCTAGGCAAGAGATAGAAACTATTTAGAGTCCCACTACTAAACTACATGTGGCATTCTAGTTAAAATAAACCCGATAGCCGCTGCAATGCTTTATCGAATCGTTTCAGGCAGTTCCCTTTTCCCAATACTGCCATGGTCTGAAATAATGGTGGTGCCGCAGTACGCCCTGTAACAGCTACCCTTAACAAACCGAAGAATTTCCCTGTGCCTAAGTTTAGCTCTGCGGCCAGAGGACGCAGGACACCCTCGAGCGGAGTGGCATCCCAGGTTGTTACCTCTTCTAATTTTTGCACAGCGGTCGTGATAGCCTTAGCAGCCGATTGGGCATCCAGTTTTCCGCTCAAAAGCAGGCCTGTATCATATTGCAATTCATCGAGAAAGAAAAAACTAGCAAGCTGAGGAACCTCAGCTAAGGTTTTGGCTCGCTCCTGAACGAGAGACAGAACCTGGCTGACGTAACTGTTGTTCAAGGGACGTTCTACCGACTTTGGCAAATCTCTATCTAGAAATGGCATGGCTTGCTGGACGAATTCTCCCAGGCTTAGTTTGCGCAAATAAACCCCGTTCATCCATTCCAGTTTATCTTTATTAAAGATCGCCGCTGTTTTGCCTACCCTTTCCAGCGAGAAGTGCTTTATCAACTCTTCTTGGGATAATAACTCAGTTCTATCATCAAGCGACCAGCCTAAAAGCACCAAGAAATTGACCATTGCATCCGGGAGGTATCCCTGTTTTTGATATTCAGTGATAGTGGTGGCACCATGCCTTTTGGACAGTTTGGCACGGTCAGGTCCCATAATCATTGGTAAATGAGCAAACTGCGGAGCTTGCCAGTTTAGGGCTTGGTAAAGCAAAACATGGCGAGGGGTGCTGGAAAGCCACTCATCGGCCCTGAGAACATGCGAGATAGCCATTAAATGGTCATCTACTATACTGGCCAAATGATATGTGGGATAACCGTCAGACTTAAGCAAGACAAAGTCATCCAGGACATCGTGCTTGAAAGTTACCTGGCCATGAATTAAGTCGCAGAAAGTGGTTTCGCCTTCAAGAGGAGTTTTAAAGCGAATCACGGGAGTAATACCTGTTGCCTTCAACCGAGTTCTTTCATGTTGTGTTAAATCTCGGCAATGGCGATCATATTTCGGTGGCTGCCTGCGTTTTACCTGTTCTTGGCGCATCCTCTCCAATCGCTCGGGATAACAGTAGCATAAATATGCATGACCCTCCTCAAGCAATCTGTGGACAATTTCATGGTAAATGGGCAATCGTTGTGATTGGAAATAAGGCCCTTCATCCCAGTCTAGTCCCATCCACTGCAAGCTATCTAGTATTACCTCCACTGCGCCTTCTACCTTACGGGTAATGTCAGTATCTTCAATTCGTAAAATAAACTTGCCGCCGTGATGGCGAGCAAAGAGCCAGTTGAATAGGGCAGTCCTGATGTTGCCTAAATGTGGATACCCTGTGGGACTGGGCGCAAAACGAAGCCTAACCGATTTTTCCGACTCAGACCGCATTGCGCTATATTTTGTGTGACTTAACCTTACTTAGAGAGAGTTTGATGTAGCTTTTTCAACCGCTCCAGATGTTTCCTGAGCCTCTGAGCAAGCTGCTCGACCTGGTTCAGGGCATTTTCAGTATCTTCCATCTCCGTGGTTATCTTGAACAGGATTTCGCTTTGCCGACCGCTTAGCCCGGCCTCAAAATCAGCCAATTCTTCTATACCAGCCTCTCCCATTAACTTGGATAAGAGGGTGCTTTCTCTATCTGCTTGTTCTTTAGCGAGTTCCTCGTAGGATTTCATGTCGTCGGTTTCCTTTCTTTTATATCAGGATAGTAAAATTCTAACATGGCTCGATGTCTCAAACAAGGCCTTGACTTGACATGGCACCTGTAGATGGTGCTGCTCCTTCACCTGATTATGCAAAATTTCATTGTTTCTTATATATTATTAAGGGTTGTTGCTTTTTTATTATTGTGGTGAATAAACCCGATGTCGCAGTTTAGAATAGTTTCTGATTTTGGTCTTACCGGCGACCAGCCTCAGGCAGTGGACAAGCTGGTTGAAGGGCTAAAGAAAGGTTACCGGGAGCAGACATTGCTCGGGGTCACCGGCAGCGGCAAGACATTCACCATGGCTAATATCATCGAGAGAATACGGAGACCAACCCTGGTTATTTGTCACAACAAAACCCTGGCCGCTCAGCTAGCAACCGAGTTCAAGGAATTCTTTCCCGAAAATGCTGTGGAGTATTTTGTAAGCTACTATGACTATTATCAGCCGGAGGCCTATATCCCCAGCACCGACCTTTATATTGAGAAAGAGACTGATATAAATGAAGAAATTGATAAACTACGGCACGCTGCTACCAGGTCTCTCTTCACCCGCCGAGATGTAGTTATTGTCGCTTCGGTCTCCTGTATTTACGGCCTGGGTGCACCCGAGGAATATAGGAGCTTTGTCCTCACTATTGAAAGTAACAAACGCTACAAGCGAGACAAGCTGGCCCGCCGTTTGGTGGACATGCAATACGAAAGAAACGATTATGATTTCACCAGAGGCAGATTCCGTATCAGAGGGGACACTCTGGAGATTCAGCCGGCTTACGAGGAAACGGCTCTAAGAATCGAATTCTGGGGGGACGAGATTGAGCGCATTGTGGAGGTAGAACCTCTGACTGGTGAACTGCTGGCTCATCGCAACAAAGTAGATATTTACCCCGCGAAGCACTTTGTTACCTCTCACGATAAGCTGATGGCGGCAATCGAGGATATCAAAATCGAACTAAAGGAACGATTAAAGGAGTTATGGAGCCAGGGAAAGCTACTGGAGGCCCAGAGACTTGAGTCGCGAACCAATTACGATATCGAAATGCTTCAAGAGGTAGGGTACTGCACCGGGGTGGAAAATTACTCCCGGCATCTTCAGCGACGGGCACCGGGAAGCAAATCCTGGACTTTGCTGGATTATTTTCCCGATGACTTCTTGTTGTTCATCGACGAATCACATATGACCCTGTCGCAGATAAGAGGCATGTACCATGGTGATATTTCTCGAAAGCAGACACTGGTTGATTACGGCTTTCGTCTCCCTTCAGCCCTGGATAACCGACCGTTGAATTTTGAGGAGTTCGACAAGCACATCAACCAGGTTATTTACGCCTCTGCTACACCCAAGCCCTATGAATATGAACATAGCCAGCAAGTAGTGGAGCAATTAGTCCGCCCCACTGGTTTACTGGAGCCTACCGTGAAGGTTAAGCCAGTTAAGGGGCAAATTGATGACCTTATTTATCAAATAAAAAGCAGGGTAGCCAAGGGGGAGCGTTGTTTGGTAACCACCTTGACCAAGCGAATGGCCGAGGAATTAAGCGACTACTTGAGGGAAATGGAGATCAAGACTCATTACTTGCATTCGGAGGTAGAGACTTTAGAGCGAGTGGAGATTCTCCGTGACCTCCGCCTTGGCGTATATGACGTGGTAGTAGGTATCAATCTCCTTCGTGAGGGGTTAGACTTGCCTGAGGTGAGCCTGGTAGCCATACTCGATGCTGATAAGGAAGGCTACCTCAGGTCTGAGGAAGCACTAATTCAGACCATGGGGCGTGCTGCCAGACACATCAATGCTCATGTCATAATGTACGCTGACAGCATTACCCAATCCATGCGAAGGGCGATAGAGGAAACCGGCCGCCGCCGCCAGGTTCAAAAAGCTTACAACAAGGAGCACGGCATAACTCCCCAGGGAATCCGAAAGGCAATTAAGGATATAACTGAGAGAGTTCAAGCGGTAGCCGAGACAATGGCTCCTTATACGGTTACTCCTATTTCTAAGGAAGAAATAAGTCAGCTCATCAAGCAACTGGAATCTCAAATGAAAGCAGCGGCCAAGAATCTGGAGTTTGAAAAAGCTGCTATGATTCGTGACCGCATCATTGAATTAAGGAAAGACGAAGAACTAATTTCACCCATTGTGAAGCGATAATCGGGCCAGTCGTTCATCAAGAGTTGGCCCTATTTGAGGCCACTTCCTTGTGCTCTTGGTTTGAGAAATCGACCCATCACGTCTCGCGTCCTACTACAATTCGGGATGATAAATGTGGCGACTCCACTCTACTGGTGGCCAACCAGAATAGAAGATTGTAGAAACAGTGCCAGTGCTTTGTATCAGGTATCCGACCGGCAGGAGTCGCTGAACAAGCCAGGACTAAAGTAACAGAATAATCGGTACAAATGGGTGATTGACGCCTTCTCGAAACATGAGCCATAGTATATTAATAGTATAGTAGGGTATAGCTGAGTAGTTTTATGAGAGGAAGATATGCCTGTTGTTATTAATGACCAGACCTATTACAGAACAGTCGAGGTTTGCCGGATTGTTGGCATAAGTAGAAATACCCTTTTCAGATGGTTGAAAGAAGGGGTATTTTCCGACGTCGAATACCGGGACTGGCGGGGTTGGAGACTATTTACCGCAGCTCAATTGGAGACTATTAGAATGAAGACCAACCATGTCACCGCGATAAGTCGGAGAGGTTAAGGAAGTAGACAGATGAAATCAATGAGCTCAACGATCGAACGAATGAATGAAGAAGAGGTACTAAAGATCCTGGTCGAACAAGCGCCAGTGGGAGTTTGCATCATGCAGGATGGAAAGTTTTGCTATGTCAACTCCAACTTCCCAGTTGCCATTGGCTACACAGTAGATGAATTGATAGGCAAAGATTCTTTGGAGATTGTTGTTCCTGAAGATAGGGAGATAGTCAGTGAAAATACCATAAAGATGCTGAAGGGAGAGCTCCCTTTGCCATATCAATTCAGGGTGACTTGTAAGGACGGTAGCATTATTTGGGTTATGGCGACAGTTAAATCCATCCGGTACCATGGGAGACAGGCAGTTCTGGGGAATTACATGGAAATAACCGGGCGCAAGCAAATAGAAGATGCACTGAAAGAGAACGAAGAGAGTTACAGAGAGCTTTCCAACAGCATCACCGACGTCTTTTTCGCAATGGACGAACATCTGAGATATACCTATTGGAACAAGGCATCGGAAGTCCTGACAGGAATTCGGGCAGAGGATGCGCTCGGGAAATCCATCCGGGAGATTTTCCCGGATAAGCCTTGGCGGAGGAGGGCGGTAAAAGTGTACCGTGACGTACTGAGGACGCAGGAGCCCCAGACTTTTGTGAACGATTATGATATTGACGATAGGCACTACATCTTTGAGATAAGCGCTTATCCCTCCCGAGGTGGCATCTCGGTTTTCGTCAAAGATATCACCGAGCGCAAACAGGCAGAGAAGGCACTGAGAGAGGCGGAGGAGGAAAAAAGCGCTTTTCTTGAGGAAGCACCTGTCGGCATAATTCATACGGACCTCAAGGGCAAAATCACCTATGCCAATAAAAGATTCGAGTCAGAGTCAGGTTACTCACGGGGAGAAATCACCGGCAAGAGCGGCCTTCAACTGGATTGGTTCCCTGCCAATACTACGAAATACCTTGCAAAAAGGATGGCGGACAGATTGAGAGGAAGCCCTGCCGAACATTGGGAAACTCAGTTCAAATGCAAGGACGGACGATGGATCTGGATTGAACTAGAGGGCAAAATACTTATAAGGTTGGGGGTTCCGGTTGGCTTTCAAATTATTGCTATGAACATCACCGAGCGCAAGCGGGCAGAGGAGACGCTTCAAGCCGAGAAGAATAAGCTGCAATCACTAGTTGACGCCATGGAAGACACCGTCACCATACAAGATACAGAATATAACATTATTTATCAGAATGAGCCGTCGAGGATAGCTTCTGGTGGTGACCACCGGGGGGAGAAATGCTACCGAGCCTATGAAGGTAGAGAGACGATTTGTGAGGAGTGCCCGGTAGAAAAGGCATTTAAGGATGGTAAGTCCCACACCTCAGAGAGGAGGACGGTAATCTCGGGGAAGGTCGCCTTCTGGGAAAATACGGCTAATCCCATTAGAGACGCCGAGGATAAAATTGTCTCCTGCCTGGAGTTAGCCCGGAATATTACCGAGCGCAAGAAACAGGAACAAGCGCTGGCTGATGAAGCGACCCGGCGCCGTCTCCTCATTGACCAGTCCCTGGACGGGATAGTCGTCCTAGATGTCGACGCTCAGGTAGTAGAGGCTAACCAGCGCTTTGCCGAGATGCTGGGCTATAGCCTCGAGGAAGTCCGCGAACTCCATACCTGGGACTGGGATAAAAATTTTCCACCCGAGGAAATACTGGAGATGGGACGGAATGTTGACGAGAAGGGTTTCCGCTTAGAGACGAAGCACACTCGCAAGGATGGTTCGGTCATTGACGTTGATATCAGTATCAATGGGACCATGTGTGGGGGGCAGAAGCTGATTTTCTGTGTATGCCGGGACGTCACCGAGCGCAAGGAAATGGAGGAGGCGCTACGCCAAAGCGAGGAAAAATATAAAGCTTTTTTCGATAGCTCGGTCATCGGCATGTTTGTTATGGACGATGAAACCAAGAAAATAGTGATATGTAATAAGGCCGCTGCGAAAATGTTTGGATTTAGTTCTGTAGAGGAAGCCATCGAAATGAACCCGCTTGACTTCGTTCTTCCGGAAGACAAAGAGAAAGCTACCGAGATTACGATTAAGGAGATGTTTGAGCAGGATTTGCGGAGGACTCACGAGTTTCGGGTCGTAAATAAAGACGGTAGAGAAGGATGGGTAAGTGTGACGGGTGCGAGGATTATGCACGAGGGCAGATTAGCGGGTCTAGTTTCGATTACAGACATCACCGAGCGCAAGCAGGCAGTAGAAGCACTGAGGCAATCTGAAGAGAGATACCGGACTATACTGGAGGAGATGGAAGATGCCTATTTCGAGGTTGACCTCGGCGGACACCTCACCTTTGTCAATAATTCGGTGTGCCGCGACCTGGGATACTCGAGGGAAGAGCTGATTGGAATGAGCTATAAAGGCTTTACAGTTGAAGATGATATCGAATCCGTATTCCAAGTTTTTAATGAAGTGTACCAGACCGGAGTACCAAACAAGGGTTCCCCCTGGAAAACTATCCGCAAAGACGGTGTCCAGGGTTTTGCCGAAACATCGGTCTCTCCTCTGCGAAATAATAAGGGCGAGATTATCGGATTCCGTGGCGTTGGGCGTGACATCACAGAGCGCAAACAGACAGAAGAGAAACTACAACAAAGCAGGGAAAATTATCGAGCTTTGTTCGATAGCTCAGTTATCGGCGCAATTGTTTTGGACGCTGAAACTATGCAAGTAGTAATGGCTAATAAAGCTGCTATGAAAATGTTTGGATTTAGTTCTGAAACTACTGGAGTAAACCCGCTTGACTTTGTTCCTTCAGAGGACAGGGAGAAAAATCTTGAGCTTATTGTGAAGGAGGTGTTTGAAAAGGACTCACGGGAGGCCATCGATCTTCCAGCAGTGACCAAAGACGGCAGAAAGATATGGGTGAGTGTGACAGGTGCGAAAATTACACATGGGGGTAGATTAGCGGGTTTATTTTCTTTTACTGATATTACCGAGCGTAAGCAGGCAGAGGAGAAACTGCGACAAAGCGAGGAGAATTACAAAACTTTGTTCAATAGCTCGGTCATCGGCATGTATGTTATGGACGCTGAAACTTTTAAAGTAGTAATGGGAAATCGAGCCGCTCGGGAAATGGTTGGATTTAGTTCTGCAGAAGAGGGCATTGGAGTAAATCCGTTTGACTTTGTTGTTCCAGAGGACAGGGAGAAAGTTCTTGAGATTGCCATAAATGAATTTTTACAAGATTCGCGGCAGACTCACGAGATTCAGGTAATAGACAAAAATGGCCGGAGAAGATGGCAAAGTATTTCAATTGCTAGGATTATGCATGATGGCAGATTATCGTCTTTAGTTTCTTTTACTGACATCACCGAGCGCAAGAGGATGGAGGAAGCACTGCGCCAGGGCGAGGAAAATTATCGAGCTTTGTTCGATAGCTCGGTCATCGGCACATTTGTTCTGGACGCTGAAACTATGAAAGTAGTGGTGGTTAATCGAGCCGCTACAGAAATGTTTGGATTTAGTTCTGTAGATGAAGCCGTTGGAATAAATCCGCTTGACTTCATTCCTCCAGAGGAAAGAGATATGGTTCTTGAGATTGTTACGAAGGAGCTGTTTGAGCAGGACTTGCGGCAGACTCATGAGGTTCGGGCTATGACCAAGGATGGTAGAGAAATATGGATAAGTATAACAGCTGCGAGGATTATGCATGGGGGCAAATTAGCGGCTTTAGTTTCTTTTACTGACATCACCGAGCAAAGAAAGCAACGTGAGCGGCTTATGATGACCGACCGGCTGGCTTCCATTGGCGAACTGGCATCCGGAGCTGCTCACGAACTTAACAACCCACTCACTAGCATTATCGGTTTCTCCCAGTTGCTCATGGAGAAGGAGGTCCCTGACGACATCCGTGAAGATTTGAAGCTTATCAACAGCGAGGCTCAGCGTGCTGCCATTGTAACTAATAATCTTCTTGCCTTTGCCCGAAAGCACGCACCCATGAAGCAGCTTAATCAGATAAATAACATTATTGAAGATGTGCTGGAATTACGTGCTCGTGAACACAAAGTAAACCATATTGATGTCGAGAGATATCTTGCCCGAAACCTTCCCGAAATCATGGTTGACTATTTCCAGATGCAGCAGGTGTTCATGAACACAATTATCAACGCCGAATATTTTATGACTAAAGCGCATAACAGAGGAACCTTGACCATTACCACCCAAAAAGAGAACAGTACCGTGAGGATTTCATTCGCTGACGACGGCCCGGGTATCCCCCCGGAAAATCTGGGGCGGGTATTCGACCCCTTCTTCACTACCAAAGAAGCGGGCAAGGGGACCGGGCTTGGTTTGAGCATCTGCCACGGAATAGTAACCGAGCACGGCGGGCAAATATATGTCAGGAGCCAATTGGGTAAGGGAACTACTATTTTTGTCGACCTACCAATTAAAAATCGCGCTCAAATTAAGAGTACACTATAAAACAAGTCAACGCTAACGAGAAAAACATTCTAAATTGTTAAAGGTGAAAAAGAGCCAAAAACAATGACTGAAAAAGGTATTGACTAGGGAGGAGTAAGGATATGCTTGAACAGCAAGAAACATTGCTTATCGTCGATGATGAACCTGGGATCAGAAATCTCCTTCATCAGAAATTATCGAGAGAAGGCTACCGGTGCCAGGAAGCGGAGACTGCTGAGCAAGCCCTGAACAAGCTGGCAATCAGTCCGATTGCGCTGGTTATTCTGGATATAAAGATGCCCGGTAAATCAGGAATCGAACTCCTCCCGGAAATAAAGTCAGCCTACCCTGACATGGCGGTTATTATGGCTACGGCTATTATTGATATTAATGTTGCCGTTGAGTGCCTGAAGCAAGGGGCTGATGACTACATCTGCAAGCCTTTCAACCTGGAGGAAGTTTCTCTGGCTGTCCAAAGAGCTCTCGAGAAAAGGCGTCTGCAGCTCGAGGTAAGGGAGTACCAACAATTCTTAGAGGAAAAGGTTGAGGAGCAGATGGGAGAGATGAAAAAACTTTTCCTTGGCGCCATCGAGGCACTGGTATCCGCACTCGAAGCTAAGGACAAGTATACTGGTGGGCATTCCCGCCGGGTGACCGAAATAGCGTTAGCTTTAGGCAATGAACTTAGTCTATCTGCAAAAGATATGGAAGACTTGCGCTGGGGAAGTTTACTCCATGACATCGGGAAGATTGCGATTGACCAGGTTATCCAGAACAAGCCCGGCAAGTTGACACGTGAAGAGTATGAGCACATTATGACTCATGCTAGTGTTGGCGCCCACATTGTGAAGCCGGTGGTTAATGGAAAAATAAGTGAGATGATTGAGCACCACCACGACCATTATGACGGCAGCGGACTTCATCAGGTTATAGCGGGTAGTGACATACCATTGGGAGCCAGAATTATAGCTATAGCCGATGCTTTTGATGCTATGACATCCGACCGACCATATCGGTCAGCAATGTCCATCTCAGAAGCTATAGACGAAATTAAGCGCTGTGCTGGCACTCAGTTCGACCCTGATATCGTCACCGCATTCCTTAAAACAGCCGAAACGGCGAGGACGTAGGTTCGTAGCTTTCAGAGCCTCCTAGTCGTTAGGGATACTAACAGTGTATTTTGCCTTCCAGCTCCTGTCATTCTCGGCGACGCACACTGCCTCTTTACCTATCGTGTCAATTGGAACTGTAACTTTAGCGTCTTGACACATAGGCTGACCCATGGTGATAATTGTAATGTTATGGCAGGTGGCTTGGATGAAGATGTAGAGAAATTAAGACAAAATCTAAATGGCTTACCTCAACCCCAGGTAGAGCCTCCACTTATAGTGGTCAGTGGCTTGCCAGGCACGGGTAAGTCTTTTTTCTGCCGCAAGCTGGCTGAAAGGTTGCCTTTTCTCATCTTAGCAAGCGATACTTTGCGAAAAGTCCTGTTCACCTCCCCCCAGTATAAGGAAACTGAAAATAAGCAGCTTTTCTCTGCCTGTCATGTTCTCATCGAAGAGCTTTTGAGGAAAGGAATACCTGTCATCTTCGATGCCACAAACCTCTTGGAGCACCATCGGGAATATTTATACCGCGCTGCAGAAAGAGCAAGGGCAAAGCTCATCTTGGTTTGGGTTGAAGCTCCCCCCGAATTGGTGCGGCAACGCCTTCTTGCCCGAGAAAAAGCAGCTATGCCTCAGAACGACTCGGAAGCCGGTTGGGAAGTGTATAATAAAATGAAGCCTCGAAAGGAAAGGATTTCTCGTAATCATCTTGTTGTTGATACCTCACAGGATATTACTGCCGTAATCGATAAGATTGTGCGAACAACAAAGAGATAAGAGCAAATTTTCCCTTATTAACCTCTTCAATTCTTCATCCAAATAAAGTAAAATAAATGTTCTAAAATTTACACATTTTAGGGAGACGAATTTTGGAGATTAAAGTTACAGTTGGAGACATAGCTCAAATCGAAGCGGATGCAATTGTGGTAAACCTTTTTGAAGGTGTGGAACAACCGGGCGGCGCTACCGCTGCTGTGGATAAAGCTTTGGACGGAGCTATTGGTTCACTCATCGGTCGAGGCGAGATTAAGGGTAAGTTTGGAGAAGTCAACATTTTCCATACGTTTGGGAAACTGCCGGCAAGGATGGTAGCTATTGCCGGGTTGGGCAAGCGCGATGATTTCAATGTGGATAAAATTCGCGGAGTAGCCGGAGAATTTTGCCGGGCATTGCGTAAGGTGAACTGTCGCAAGATAGCTACAATACTGCATGGTGCTGGCATAGGCGGTATGGAGCTTGAAGCTTCAGCGGAGGCAATAGCGGAGGGCGCTCTTCTCGGGCTATATAGCTTCGCCAAATATAAGAAGCCTGAATATGAGGATATTGCAGAAATGCGGATAGTTGTAAGGGAAGGGGAAAAAGTCCCAATCCTGGAACTGGCCATTGGCAAGGGGAAACTGGTAGCTGAAGCTACCAACCTGGCTCGGGATATGGTTAATGAGCCATCTAACTACATGACACCTAGCCAGATGGCTGAAGCAACTAAAGAAATAGCTGGCAAATATAATTTGGAGTTCAAAGTCTTTGACCGAGATGACATGGAGGGGATGGGCATGGGAGCACTGCTGGGGGTGGCGAAAGGAAGCAACCAGCCCCCCAAGCTAATAACTCTCAGCTATAAAGGAGATGAATCTTCTGAAAAAGCTCTTGGCTTTTTGGGCAAGGGCATAACCTTTGATTCTGGGGGAATCTCTATTAAGTCATCGGAGGGGATGGGTGAGATGAAGGATGACATGGCTGGTGCTGCTGCGGTTATGACAGCGCTTGGGGCTATCGCTCAGTTGAAACCGAAGATTAATATCACCGCCATTATTCCGGCTACCGAAAATTTACCCAGCGGCACCGCCCTGAAACCAGGGGATGTATTGAAGGCGATGAATGGCAAGACCATAGAAGTGATAAGCACCGATGCCGAAGGAAGGCTTATCCTGGCTGACGCCTTGAGTTATGCCCAGAAGCTGGGTTTATCTCCCATAATAGATTTAGCTACTTTGACCGGAGCTTGCCGTGTTGCTTTGGGCACCCTTTATAGCGGTGTTTTTGGCAATAACCAGGACCTGATAGATAAAATACTCAAAGCTGCGGAAAAAACTGGAGAGAGAATGTGGCAAATGCCCATGCCCGAGGAGTATAAGGAGCAAAACAAAAGCGAAATTGCCGATGTTAAGAATACCGGCAACAGGTATGGAGGAGCCATTACCGCTGCCCTCTTCTTGGCTGAATTTGTTGATAATAACTCTTGGGTTCATATCGATATAGCTGGCACTGCTTTCTCGACGAAGGAAAGTGGCTATACAATAAAAGGGGCTACTGGAGTCTGCGTCAGAACTTTGGTTGAATTAGCTTTGAGTGAGGCAAAGAGTCAGGAGGCTATATGAGGGTAAAATGGTTGGGGCATTCTTGCTTTTTGATTACCTCCCAGGGTGGTCT
>Ga0068714_10001931_pt1 | contig 28193 bp, 20 predicted proteins | sample MTBNYHSulfiMetaG_FD_62988 | JGI IMG/M metagenome (GOLD analysis project Ga0068714, IMG submission 62988) | Enrichment culture microbial communities from rom New York Harbor, USA that are MTBE-degrading - MTBE-NYH (New York Harbor Sulfidogenic)... | ecosystem: Environmental > Aquatic > Marine >... | reverse complement strand
TGCAAAAAAACTACCAAACCAGCCCAAAAGGCCCGGCTCGACTGCCTTCGGCTCTGAGGCTCAGGCTCGAAGAGAGCTCGCCGAAGTCTGTCGGCTCATTGGAGCTAACGTTACGCAAGAAAAGGTACGAAAGTACACATTCATTAACCTGAATAATATATACGACATGATTTACAAGATTCGGACTTATTCGAGTCCATTTCCGTCCTTTTAGGCCGGAACTTGGGTAAAATCGCAAAATATTGGGCCGATACCCATTTTTTTAAAAGTAAAAATGGTTTCGGCTGTGTCCTATATATGACAATGATCATTGATTCTTTTGCAAAGGTGTCGAGGCATTGGAAGATAAGCTGCTTATCTGGAAATTGAATCACGGCCGCAGGGATGCTCTCTGCCGTATCTATGACAAGTACCGCGATGACTTGGTGCGAATAGCCGCCGGCCTTTTGAACGATGTAGCTTCCGCCGAAGATGTGGTGCATGATGTCTTTCTCAAGCTGGTTCATTCTGCCGGCCGCTATGAGATCAGAAAAAGCCTTAAGGGCTATTTGACCGCCGCGGTCGCCAACCAGGCCCGTAATTTGTACCGGACAGTAAAAACTCCTGCCCCCGTCAGTTTGGACGAGGTTAAATCGACCGCTTCCTGTTGCCCCGCTCCGGACCAGCGTGTGGCAAGTGAGGAAGAATTCGAGCGCCTCTACCAGGCTTTGGCCCAATTGCCTTATGAACAAAAGGAGGCCGTCATCCTGCACATTCAGGGAAGAATGAAATTCCGGGCGATCGCCGAATTGCAGGGCACCTCCGTTAAAACCGCCCTGAGCCGATACCGTTACGGACTGCACAAATTGCGGTCCATTTTAAATAGTGAGGTAAAAAAATGAGACCGGCGGAAAATATAAAACGTTTGCTCAAAAATGCGAAAATAAAAATCAATCCAGCCGTTAAACACACTTCGCTCCAGGAGCTTATCAGCGAGCTGGAGAAATCTAAATTTATTCCTCCGGCTGAACCGGAGCAGAATATATGGAGAACTATCATGAAAAGTAAACTAACAAAACTAACCGCTGCGGCGGGAATAATTATTGCTGTGCTAATCGGTATTAGCCGATTTGGCGGGACAGTTGACTTATGCACAATATCTTTTGCTCAAATATCCGAGGCCATGAAGAAAGTTTCCTGGATGCATCAAGTTAGTAAGGGATTTGAAAGAGGTATAAGTGGAAAAGGTGAACAGTGGTTTGGATTTAAAGCTGAAATCTTTGCCAGTAAACCAGCCGAAGGTAAACCGGTGTTCATAAATGTTAAAGAACACAAAAGCTATACTTATGATTCACAAAATCATACAATTACTTTAAATCATATAGAAGATTTCCCTCTGAATTTATCATCGCCGGTAACAATGCTTGAAAGCTTGAATCAGAAGTTAATAGACTCAGGCGCCGTAATTACTGTTGAGCAAGCTCAATATAACGGCCAAAAAGCTCAACTTCAGCAAATATCCCTGTCTTCAGCAGGTCAAAACAATGATGAAACTCACCTTGTAAAACTATACATCGAACCTGAGTCCAAACTATTAATTGCTGCTCAGGTTAAAGGTTCTAACGCAAAAGGCGATGTTATTATGGATGGTGAAATCACTTTCACCTATCCATCTTCCGGGCCTTCCAGTATTTATGATTTGGGTGTTCCTCGAGATGCCAAGATAATTGAAAATCCAATGAAAGTCGAATAAATCACCGAGCGATACCAATACGCAAAAGACACGCCTTTGTGCGACTTGATGGTATGAATCAACTTTTTTGAAAGGGGTTTTGCTAAAACCCCTTGTTATTTCATATCCCCTTGCATGAGGTTTTGCCGCTGGCTCAATTGTTCATATTTCTTACGCCGCGCCACCTGCTGAGCAATCTCCATCTTTGTGTTCCCTGTGTCTCTGTGTGATCAATCGTCTTTTTTCCCGGCTCGGCGTCAAATGTTCCTTTGTTGTCGGCAACTTTCGTCAGCAAAAAAATGTTCCTTTATTCTTTAATCTGTGTTAATCGGTGAAATCTGTGGATAATAATCTCTTTGTTTTGAATTATGTTTTTTGATATTCGGATTTGTTTCGGATTTCGGTATTCGCATTTCGAATTTATCTTAACTTCGTGCTCCTTGTGCCCATCGTGGTTTATATATATCTTTTAACTCTTTTATAATAAATCTTTGGCAGCTTCGTGCCTCCGTGTGAAAATAATTCTTTCTTCTCTTGAATCTTTGAACTTTGTACGTTAAGCTTTGAACTATCTTCTCGTTGAACTTTGAACATTAAACTTTGAACGAGTTTTTGTCTCTCGCGCCGCGCCCCCTTCTTACTTTCTTACTTTCCCACCTTCCCACTTTCTTACCTTCCCACCTTCCCACTTTCTTACCTTCTTGGTTCTTTACAGTATCCCCTTGGTGCTGGGCACGTCCTGACATCGCTCGTCTATCGCCACCGCCTGCATCAGTGCTCGGCCCAGGGCCTTGAAGATCGCCTCGGCGATATGGTGACTATTGCCGCCGTAGGGCACATTGACGTGAAGATTGAAATGGGCGTGGTTGGACAGCCCCCGCAGGAACTCCTGCACCAGCTCCACATCGAAATCACCAATCTTATCTGTATGATAGACAACGTTATACACGCAGCTAGGCCGGCCGCACAGATCGACCGCCACCTGGGCCAGCGAATCCTCCATCGGCACCGTCGCGGAACCAAACCGGACAATCCCCCTTTTATCGCCCAGCGCCTTTTCCAGCGCCTGGCCCAGACAGATCGCCACGTCTTCCACCGTATGATGGGCGTCAACGTTCAGGTCGCCTTTCGCCTGCACCACCAGGTCGAACAGCCCATGCCGGGCTACGTGGGTCAGCATGTGGTCGAAAAACCCGATCCCGGTCTCGATCTCGTACTTGCCTTTGCCGTCGAGGTTCAGGTTAAGATCAATTTTCGTCTCTTTGGTAACTCGGGCAATCTTGCTGGTGCGGTTTGCCACAATTAGTGCTCCTTTTTTATAATATCCTGCAGTGCCGATAGTAACGCCTCATTCTCCTGCGGGGCGCCTACCGATATCCGCAGTTTGTCTTCCAGTGCCTTATATCCGAAATATCGTACAAAAATAGCCCTTTCCACCAGCTTTTGGTATATTTCTTCCGCCTTTGGCCTATCTATTTGTGCCAGGATGAAGTTTGTCTGGCTGGGGCCCGCCTTGAATCCCAGTTCCCGCAGGCCGGTTATCAGTTGGGTCCGCTGGGCTATTATCTTTCGCACATTAGCCAGGAAATACGCCTGGTCCTCCAGGGCGGCTGTCGCCGCCGCCTGGGTAACCGCATTGACGTTGTAGGAGTCCTTGACCTTAATCATGGCCTGGGCGATCCGCCGGCCCGCGATCGCGTAACCGAACCGCAGGCCCGCCAGTGAGTAGCCTTTGCTCATCGACCGCAGGACCACCACGTTTTCGAATTCCCTGACCAGCCGAAGGCAGTTATCTTCCGCAAAATCCACATACGCCTCATCTATCGCCAGCACCCCGCTAATCTCGCCGGCCAGCTTTTTGACCTCTTCCACCGGGACAAACGTACCCGTAGGGGCGTTCGGATTGCATAGAAAGGTCAGGGCTGCCTTCGTTTTGCCCAGCTCCGGCGGCAGCCGGTAGTCCCCACCCCAGGGCAGCTCAATTACCGGGCAATCCTGAATCCGGGCCAATATCGGATAGAGTGAATAAGTCGGCACCGGATAGGCCAGCAGCCGATCCTTATCGCAGCAGCACCGCACCAAAATACTCAATAATTCGTCCGCCCCGTTGCCGCAGACGACCATCTCCGGCTCGACGCTGTGTACCTTCGCCGCTATCTGGCGAAATCCATCCCACAGCACCGGCGGATACTTGCGGAGTGCCTGGCCGTCCAGCCGGGCTATCGCCTCGAAAACCTTCGGCGACGGGGGATAGGGATTTTCGTTGGTATTTAACTTGATGGCTGACGGGTCTTTAGGCTGAAAGCCCGGGGTATAACCCTGCATCTTTTCAATATTTTCGCGAAATAAGGTATTCATTCTAATCCATTCGCTACTATTTTTTATTTCCAAATATCAATTACCAAAAAAATGTTAAAAAAGCCAGAATTTTTTGCGGCGTTAGTGGTTGAAAAATAAAGAAATACAGCCGCCGAAGCGGCGGAGAACAGGTGAACAGTAGGAAGGTAAGAAGGTGGGAAAGTGGGAAAGAAAAGAGAAGAGGGGGCTGGGGGCGGGGACCAGGGGCAGGCATTGCCGGGATGGCCTAGTTTCACTTTCTTCTCACAAAAATCAGGAAAAAACGTGGTATTTGGCGTGAAAAACGTGGCGAATTTTGCGCAAAAATGGCGAAAAGCTGCGAATTTCTGCGCAATCTTGACGTAAACTGGCGTATTTTTACCCGATAGAGAGGCTTTTTTAGGGATATTTTAATCATTTTTTTCGGTTTTTTTTGCTCGATTTCTTAGCGAAATTCACCGGGGTTTTAAAGGGAATTTACGGGGGTTTTTTACGCCAAGATAAACAGCACCGGGCATGAGACAAAATCTAAGACCGAAGGTACATAATATTAAAAATCAAATATCAAAAATCAAATACACATATCAAAAATCAAATATGATCCTATGCGGAGTGATAGGTATGATATAAGAAGGTGGGAAAGGAAAGAGAAGAGGGGGTCAGGGGTTGGGGGCTGGGGGTCAGGGGAAGAGGAAGAGAAGAGTAAGAAAGTGAGAAGGCACAGAAGGTCAGGGGGTGACGATACGGCGGGAGGTCGGTGGCAGGGAACGAGCGAAAGGGTACCGGCGTGGCGGGAGCAAATACGAATCGAGAAATGAGAAAATTCTCAAAAGTAGAGGCGATTTTTCTTGAATTTTTCCCATATATGGAGTAAACTAATCAATAATTAATCAATTTAGGGAACGATTTTTTTACGAATGGCGATTCGGAAGATTTTGCCGGTAAATTATGCGCAGCGAGAGAGATGGGGTCTTTCGCCGGGCAGGGATGGAACAAGGCGGCAAAGGGGATTGAAGCCGTAGGCAATCCGGAAGATGAAGCTATGCAGATAAGATACGCAAAAGCGGCGATACTGGTGGTTTGGGCAGAGGTATGGTTATTTGCCCCGGCCTTTACTATTGCCGGTACAATAGTCGGCTGGGGGAATAATGATTATGGTCAGGCCACGCCGCCGGCAGGTAGTAATTATGTGGCTATTGCCGCAGGTCATGGACACAGTTTGGCCCTTAAGTCGGACGGCTCGATAGTCGGCTGGGGACAAAATGATTACGGCCAAGCTAACAATCCGGCGGGAAATGACTATGTAGCTATTGCGGCAGGTTGGTATCACAGCTTGGCAATCAAATCAGACGGCTCGCTTGTCGGCTGGGGGTATAACAAGTATGGTCAGGCAACGCCGCCGATAGGAAATAATTATGTGGCAATTGATGCAGGCCGGTTTCACAGCCTGGCCCTGAAGTCGGATGGTTCGATGGCCGAATGGGGATATAAAACTTATGACCATCCTTCACCACCGGCGTGCAATGACTATGTGGCTATTACGGTAGGTGATTGGCATAGCCTGGCGCTGAAGGCGGACGGCTCAATTGTCGGCTGGGGAGAAAATTATCATGGTCAGGCCACGCCACCAGGAGGCAACAACTATATTGCGATTGTGGCAGGCAGCGATCATAGTCTGGCCCTGAAGGCGGACGGATCAATTGTCTGCTGGGGAGCTAATCATGGCACGCCACCATCAGGCAATGATTATGTGACCATTGCCGCAGGTAGAGATTACAGCCTGGCATTGAAGGCAGACGGCTCGCTTGTCGGCTGGGGGTATAACAAGTATGGTCAGGCAACGCCGCCGATAGGAAATAATTATGTGGCTATTGCCGCAGGTTGGGATCAAAGCTTGGCTTTAAAGATTAAGGAAGGTTCTATATTTTTAGTAATACCCAATGGAGGTGAGACTTGGCCGAGCGGAAAGACACGTAAAATTCGTTGGGCGGAAATCGGGTTCGCAAATATACCGCCTGTAAAGATCGAATATTCCACCAACAATGGGCAGGACTGGAACTATATTGATACGGTTGAGAATACGGATTCGTACAACTGGCTGGTGCCGGAGGTCATATCCAGTCAATGCCTGGTACGGATAAGTGACGATGGTGACCCGAATAAAAGCGATACCAGTAACAGCGTATTTACGATACATATTCCACAAAACCGTCTGGTGCCGAGTGAGTATGCTACCATTCAAGAGGCGATCAATGCGGCCTTGGTGGGTGATGTGGTAATAGTCGAGCCGGGAACCTATCAAGAGAACATTAATTTCAGAAGCAAGGATATTATTCTTACTTCCATTAACCCGACTGACGCAACTACCGTTCAGTCAACTATCATCGACGGCGGCGGGGTGGATACGACGGTGAGATTTTCCGGTACGGAATCGTCTGAGTGTGAGCTGCGGGGATTTACGATAACGGGCGGGAGTGGGCCGGGACTGGATGGGGCGGGGATTAATGGGGTAAATACCCAGGCGAAGGTCAGCTACTGTAATATCACCGGCAATACCGCGGCTAATAAAGGCGGCGGGATAAAGGGAGTGAACGGGGCGATCAGTTTCAGCCGGATTGTCGGCAATACGAGCGGCGACCTGGGCGGCGGGCTGGCAGGGTGCATGGGGACGATAAGTAACTGCGTTATCGCGGGCAATTCCGCGACGAATGTCGGCGGGGGCTTGAATAACTGCGACGGGACTATCGTTAACTGCACGATTGTCAATAACTCGGCGGGTACCGGCGGGGGACTGAAAGACTGCGACGGGACGGTTACGAACTGCATTATCTGGGAAAACGGTGCAGACGTAATAAATAACAGCGTGGTGCCAAGCTATAGCTGCTATCCGGGTGCGAGCGGCGGCGGCAATATAGCAAGCGATCCGTATCTGGCGGACGCGGCGAACGGTGATTATCATTTGCGCGGGGATTCGCCGGGCATCGACGCGGGTAATCCCGGTTCGGATTTTTCACAGGAGCCGGAGCCGGACGGCGGCAGGATTAATATGGGTGCTTATGGTAATACAGCGGAGGCGACCAGTAAAGGCGGACTGGTGCTGGCAGCTTACAATCTGGTAGAAAAGATTCGCTGCGGCAGGACGATTTTTGATTATTACTATACCGTTAGCCTAGCTAATCACGGGGCTGATGCGCTGTGCAATATTGGTCTGGAGTTACTCAATGCTTCCAGTAATGTAACCATCATTGACCCGGCGGTTGGTTTTGACATTATCGCAGCGGGGGAATCGGCGGTCAGCAGCGATAGCTTTACGATTCGGGTGGATCGATCGTCGGCGGTGAATGTGGCCACCATCAGTTGGCGGGCTAATTATGAAGTTTGTCCCGGCGGAGCGTCGGCAACCCAAGTGTTTACCAGTAATATTGTTTTGGAACCGCCGACTATCACCGGGGAGGGCAGGGTGGACCTGGAGGACTTGGCGCGATTGGCCAGTCAGTGGCTGGGGCAGCCGGGGTCGCCGTCGGCGGATATCGCACCGTCGCCCGCGGGTGATGGGGTGGTTAATTTATTGGATTTGGCTGATCTGGCGGAGAGTTGGCAGAAATAAACCCCCTGCAATGCATGCAAAGAATAAGAGAAAAAGGAGAACCCCCTGCAGTGCAGGGGGCTAAAAATTAAACTGGATTTGGGGTGTTATACGGATCAATCTAATCCATCTTATCCAATATGAATACCAAAGGCTCGGAAAAGAAACATTTGTCGGACCCGACTTACGACGCAGCAGATTTTGTGGTCCAGCTTACAGGAGGTTCGCTAAGATGGTTAGCCAGTATACTGGCCGTTTTGAGCCTGGGGCTCTTCGTTTTCCTAATCTTTAACGGCAAAGAACCAGAGATTTATTACCCTGTTCACCTCAAAGGAAAAGTCGTGCTTTGGATGGTGGTTTTGTCTTTCGCTGTTTGGCTGTTACTGTCGATCTGGAATTGGAGATCATGGTTGAAAAGCAAGAGAACAAAGGGATAACCTTGCCATCAACTTGAACGACAAAATCCACCCCCCTGCACCGCAAGGATTTATCTATTTTTGATCGACAGATTGAGTAAATTACTTTTTCCGGCGGATTTCGACGGAGCGGGCGTGGGCGGGCAGGTGCTCGGCGTGGGCGATTGTCGCGATTGCCTTTGCTGCCTTTTCCATCGCTGATTTTTCGTAACTTATTATGCTGGAATGCCTTAGAAAATCGTTGACACATAAAGGGCTGAAAAACCGGGCGGAACCGCCCGTCGGCAGGGTGTGGGAAGGGCCGGCAAAATAGTCGCCGGTCGCCACCGGTGAGTAAGACCCAACAAAAATCGCACCGGCATTAGTTATCCGCTTAGCGACCTGCTCGCTGTCCTGACACTGGATTTGTAAATGCTCGGCGGCGAAATCGTTCGCCAGGGTTATCGCCTCGTCCATATCGGCGGTGACGACGGCGAGGCAATATTCCTCCACACACGAGCGGGTCTGCCGGAGCCTACTTAGCCCGGTGAGCTGGCCTTGCACCTCTCGGCCAACGGCTGAGGCTAATTCACGCGAATCGGTAAGTAAAAGGGCGCTGCCCGGCGCGTGCTCCGCCTGGCTGAGCATATCAGCGGCTACCCAGGCGGGCGAGGCGGAGTCGTCCGCCAATATAAGCACCTCGCTGGGGCCGGCGAAACTGTCGATATCGACCAGGCCGAATACCTCTTTTTTGGCTAATTGCACCCACCAGTTGCCCGGGCCGACGATCTTGTCAACCCGCGGGATGCTCTCCGTTCCCAAGGCCAGGGCGGCGACCGCCTGGGCCCCGCTGACGCGATAAACCTCGGTAAGCCCTAACTCATGGCACAGGCCCAGGATGGCCGGCTGAATGCTGCCCTGAAAGCTGGGGGCACTGACGACAGCGATCTCTGGCACGGCGGCAATCTGGGCGGGGACTACGGTCATTATCACCGTGGAGACCAAAGGGGCGGAAGCGCCCGGTACGCAAATACCCACCCTTCGCAAGGGAGAGTACCGCAGGCCGAGTCTTACGCCCTCGCTCGTCCAGTCGGCTGGTGGCGAGATTTTAATCTTCCGCTGGTAATCCTTAACATTTTGAATCGCCAGCCGCAGGGCGGAAAGCAGCTCGGGGTCCATCTGCCGGTGGGCCTGTTCCAAAACCGATGGGGGAATTTTAAAATCGGCTGGTTTAAGCTCGACCTTGTCGTACTGGGCGGTAAGCTGGGCTACCGCGGCGTCACCCTGATCTTTCACCAACTGGACGATTCGGCGGACCTGGTCGAGCCGGTCACTATCTTCCAATAAGGCCCCTTTGAGGCTGAGCTTAGCGCGAAAATCCCGCCATTGGCGACTGAATTCCGCGTCTTTGGTATGGATTATCTTCAAATCTGCCATTTTTTGCACCTGAACTCGACTAAACCACATATTATAAGTACAATAGCATATCAGGCAATACAAAATGTTATGTTAGAAAGTATGAAGGTGAGAAGGTGAGAAGGTAAGAAGGTAAGAAGGTGAGAAGGTGAGAAGGTAAGAAAGTGAGAAAGTAAAAAGGTGCGAAGAAGTTTAACGTTCAAAGTTCAAAACCATAGAGCGGAGATCGAAGCAAACGGAAATTTACAGAAATTATGTTGCACTACTCTGTCAAAAAATATTTAGACCTGTTAAACTATATAAAAGGAGCCTCCTGATGGGTTCAATTTTATACGGGCTTATTTTTTTTCAAAAACGTCCCAATTTTTAACGTGGTCATTTGCATGCCACATGAACCTCTTCTCAGAAGGCTCCAATAAATAAGTATAACGGATCGGATACGGATGGCAAGCGACATAATGCAAAAAGATTTTTACCTCCTAGTTCATAAAGACTTATAGACGGGAAAATAGTGCGAGGTTTCGCACTACAGCAGAAATAGAGAGCTGTTCGATGGCGGAAGACAATAAGCAAACGGCGGGAAAGGCGGCGGCGGGGCGGTACAGCCGGCAGACAGCGTTCGCAGCCATCGGCCCGGCTGGGCAGGAGCGGATATCGGCGGCTAAAGTGGTCTTGATCGGCTGCGGGGCGCTGGGGTCGGTTTTGGCGGAAATGATGGTTCGGGCGGGGGTGGGGCAACTGCGGATCGTGGATCGGGACTTCCTGGAATTAAGCAACCTGCAACGGCAGATCCTGTTCGACGAGGATGACCTGGCGGCGAATTTGCCCAAAGCAGAGGCGGCGGCGCGAAAACTCCGGCGAATCAATTCGCAGGTTTCAATCGAACCGATCATCACTGACGCTAACCATGAAAGCATTGAGTATCTCATCGAGGGTGCGGACCTTATCCTCGACGGGACGGACAACCTGCATACCCGGTTCCTGATTAATGACGCGGCGGTGAAAAATCGCATCCCCTGGATTTACGGGGCGTGCCTGGCGGCGGCGGGGATGGCGATGGTGGTGATGCCGGGGGGACAGCCTTGTCTGCGCTGCGTGCTGGAAGAACCGCCCGCTCCGGGGGTGATGGAGACCTGCCAGACGGCAGGTGTCATCGGTCCAGTGGTGGGCATGGTAGCCAGCTTTCAGGCGGGCCAGGGGCTGAAAATTCTCGCCGGCTGCGCCGAAGCTGTCGATCGGCGGTTCGTCACGTTCGACCTGTGGAATAATCGCTTCCACCAGATGGAAATAGACCCCCTCTTAAAATCGGATTGCCCCTGCTGCGGACTGGGAAAGTTCGAATATCTGGCCGGGGTGGGCAGTCTGGGCACGGTAAGTTTTTGCGGCCGAAATTCCGTCCAGGTGCGGCCCAAAGACCAACACACCAGAGTGGACCTCAAGACGCTGGCGAGCCGGCTCAAGGAAATCGGCAAAATCACCCTCAATGAGTTCCTGCTGCGATTGACGCTGGGCCAGAAGGAAATTACCGTTTTCCCCGACGGAAGGGCGATCATCACCGGCACCAGTGATATCAATGAAGCCCGCAGCCTTTACGCCCGGTACGTGGGCTATTGATATAAGAAAATTCGAAATCCGAATATCGAAATACGAAACAAATCCGAAATTCGAATATCGAAATCCGAAACTGGAGCAACCGGTGCGCCGTTCGCAGCCTGTCAGCCTTAATTATTCAGCACGTTTTCGATAAATTCGACGGCCCCGCCGACGGTTTTGACGCTAAGAGCGGCGTCCTCGTCCATCTCGATATCGAACTCATCCTCGAAAGCGGCGATCAGCTCAATACTCTGGATGCTCTCGGCACCGAGGTCCTCCACGAAGCGAGCGTCGTCCGTCAGTCTGGACGCGTCCACTTTCAGGGTCTTCATCACGACATTTTTTACTCTTTTTTCCACATCTGACATAACTGGTTCCTTTTATTTCAGTATTTTCTTCGGATCGAGATTGTCTCTTTCGATATCCCGGAAATAACGCACGGTGCCGAACTTCAACTCTTCCGCGGCTTCGTAATCGCAGGCAATGATCGCGTGCGGATGCAACTGCAGGCAGGAAACCGTGCACATGTGGTTGACGCCGCACTCGACCGCCTGCTGCAGGGCCCGGGCCTTGGCGTGGCCGCTGACGATAATCACTACCTGGCGGGCGTCCATCACCGTGCCCACGCCCACCGTCAGGGCGGTTCGGGGCACCTTGTTGACGTCGCCGTCGAAGAAGCGGGAATTGGCCAGCATGGTATCAAAGGTAAGGGTTTTGATCCTGGTCCGGCTGCTCAGCGATGAGCCCGGCTCGTTAAAGGCGATATGGCCGTCCGGCCCGATGCCGCCTAAAAACAGCTCGATGCCGCCGTACCGCTTCATTTTCTTCTCGTAATTTTGGCACTCTTTCTCCAGATCAGAGGCGTTGCCGTTGAGAATATTCACATTAGCTTTCTTGATATTGATGTGCTGGAAGAAATTATTCCACATGAAGAAGTGGTAGCTTCCCGGATGATCCGCAGGAATGCCGATATATTCGTCCATATTAAACGTTACCACGTTGGCAAAATTTACCTTCTGGGCCTTATTCAGTTTGATTAGCTCTTTATAGACGGCCAGCGGGGACGAGCCGGTTGGCAGCCCCAAAACGAAGGGTTTTTGGGCGGTCGGCTTGAATTTGTTGATCCGCCGGGCAATGTACGCCGCTACCCAGGCGCCGGTCAAGTCATAATTTTCCTCGATAACAACTCTCATGCTTTTTCCTTTCTCAAATAAATTATAAAATAACTCTTCAATTTACCGTAACTTCACTGCTTCCTGCTGGAGGCGCTTTACCCTGTCTTCGAGCAGGAGAAGCTGATTTTGCATATCTTTGACAAATTTGTTGCCTTCGAAGCTGCCGCGGACCGCCTGAAAATCCAGTTGGGCGTCTTCCGCTGAGCCGTCCTGGCCGAAGCCGCCGCGGCTTTGTTCGCTGAACTCCTTCTCGGCGTCCGCTATTATCAGCTTGAGAAACTTGCCCCTGGCGGCCAGGTACTCCTGGGCGAGCCGGTGGACATCTTCCCCGGTTATCTTTACCAGGTCAACGCCGAAATAATCCCGGTAGGCATGATAGACCCAGGCCCATTCGTCCCGCTCATACAACTGGTGAGCCTGGTTAAACGCCGCCTGAAACTGCTCGATATTGTTGATCTGCCCGGTTTCGATGGCGCGGCAGATGTTATCCAGGCGGTCGTGGGGCATCAACTGTCCGCCGATATCGAGCCACTGGGCGTTGTAAACAGCGTCCTGGTCAGCCCTGAAGATTTCGGCGCTATTTGCGGCCCCGCCGTCGAGTTTATTCTCCAGCCGCTGCACCACCTTCTCCAGCAGATAGGTTTCGATGCCTGAGCGATAAAATTTCTGGCTGGTCCGCAGCAGTACCCGCTTTACCATTGTCCCGCCGACAGCGACTTCTTCCACGCTTTTGTCCGTCTTTTCCTGCAAATCCTTCAGCACGGCATGAGCCTTTATCATCCTGCCCACGGTATAGGGACTCAAAACGTCGAAGGTAATCACGTCGCGTTTGATTTTTGATTTCCGGCGATCCCGCGCCGGCCATTTGACGCCGTCTCTTATCGTACCCACGGTGGAAAGATTCAAGCCCGGCACCATTAACGCCCTGCCGTCTGCCCGGGCCTCGATATGACTGAAGGGGAAATCGCTGGTGTCGAAGGCGCCGGTGTGCTTGCCCAGCACGACGGAAAACGGCCCCACCCGGCAGGGCCACATCATATAACTGAACGAACCCGTCTTGGCGCCGCGGGCGAGCTTGCCTTCGTGAACCGGGCCGAGCTTATACATGTGGTTGGACTGGTTGGTGCCGCTGCCGGCATTGTAAAAACTGAATAACCCCGCGATCAATAACGTCGATTTGTGATGGGTTACCGTATAGGGTCCGCCAAACACCGAACAGCTCTCGCCGTGAAAGGCCTCACTGTTGGCGAAGAAGAGTGAATTTTCCGCGGAATAGCCCTTGCCCACCTGGCAGCCCTGACCGATAAAACTCTTGCTCAAGATCGCCCCGCTCGTCACCGCCGAACTTTCGGCAATAATAAAGTCCTTCGCTATAACCTGCCCACCCACTAGCGTGGGCGCATCCGGCGAGCTAAGGATCGTGCCGTTAACCAGGCTGGCCGCCCCGTCGATTATCGCGCCGGGACCAATATTGACGTTGATTATTTCACCCGTGGACCAGATTCGCGCAGCTGGTCCCACCTTTCCCTGGTCGGAGCGAAACCGCCCGGCATATTCCCCAGCTATCTGCTGCAGCTTTTGGACCACTGTTGTGCGATAGCGGTGCAGGCACTGGAGGTAGGCGAACTGCGAGGATAACTCGTTAAAAAATGTTACCTCCCTGCCCCCGCCTTCATTAAGCACCTCCGCCTCCACCCCATTGCCAAAGCTGGCCCCCGGCGTGGTATCCATCGTCCCCACATCTTCGATGCACGCCCCGTCGCCGATTTCGTAATTGGCAATATGTAAGCCGATGTTGGCAATCCGCACGTCGCGGCCAATTATGCAGTCGGCGATATAGGCGTGGTAAATGCCGCTGGCCTTTTCCCGGCCGGCTTTACTCTTGACATTGCCCGCTAATCGGCCGATCCTGACACGCCCGGAAAAATGGGTGTTCCTGACCCGCAGGGGATTGAAACCATCTTCCACCCGCACCAACTTCCAATCCAGGGCGGAGCAGCCCTGATTGATGAGGGTCTTGATCTGGTCTTGGCTTAGGGCCTGATAATTTCTTTCTTCGGTCATGGTAATTTTCTCTTTTGGTGTTTATGCCCCGCTTTTTGCAATCAGCCGCGATTACTCATCGCCAAATCATAAGTATCCTTGGCGATGGCTAACTCCTCGTTGGTGGGGATGACCAGCACCTTTACTTTGCTGTCCGCGGTGCTGATGTCCGCTTCTTTGCGAACGGTGGCCTGGTTTTTGGCTTGATCGATGGCGATGCCCAAATGTTCCAGGTCGCGGCAGACCTGCTGCCGCACACCTGTCGCGTTCTCCCCAATTCCGCCGGTAAATATCAGCGCGTCGAGCCTGCCCAGGGCGGCGGTATAAGCCCCGATATATTTTTTAATGCGGTAGCAGAAGATATCGATGGCCAGCCTGGCCCGCGGATCGCCTTTTTCCGCCATGTTAGTGAGATTTCTCATATCGTTGGACAGGCCCGATACGCCCAATAGGCCGCTCTTCTTGTTGCACAGATCGCTGAGCTGCTGGGCGTGGTAGCCCTTCTCCTGGAGGTAAAACATAATCGCCGGATCAAAATCGCCGCTGCGGGTGCCCATTACCAGCCCCTCCAGCGGGGTAAGTCCCATGGAGGTATCCATTGACCTGCCGTCTTTCACGGCTGTCATCGAGCAGCCGTTGCCCAGGTGGCAGGTAATGGCGTTTAACTCGTATTTGCCCACCCCCAGCATCGCCGCCGCCCGCCGGGCCACGTAGCGGTGGCTGGTGCCGTGAAAACCATAACGGCGGATGCGGTATTTTTCATAGAGTTCATAGGGCAGGGCATACAAATAGGCGTATTCCGGAATGGTACTGTGAAAGGCGGTGTCAAAACACGCTACCTGGACCAGATCGGGCAATTGCTTCTGAGCCGCCCGGATGCCTACCAGGTTGGGAGGATTGTGTAAGGGAGCCAGGTCGGCGAACTTTTCGATGGAGGCGACCACTTTATCGTCGATCACTACCGAACCGGTAAACTCCTCCCCGCCGTGAACCACCCGGTGGCCCATCGCCCCGATCTCATTTTTGTCCTTCAATACGCCAACTTCCTTATGCAGTAAGGCGCCAAGAATCAGTTCCATCCCCTGTTCATGATTGTCGATGGTGGCTTTTATTTCATGATCGCCCCCACCGAAAGTGTGGATCAAACGTGAATTCTCCTCCCCAATCTTTTCCAGCACCCCCCTGGCTAACACCACCGATTGCGGCATCTGGTACAATTGATACTTAATCGATGAGCTTCCTGCGTTGATTACCAAAACCTTCATATTCCTATTCAATTCTTTCCCCATAAGCGGCAAAGGGTGCCTCTTCCAAATACTCCGAGCCGGTCCGGCTTACACCTGCGCCAGGGTTATAGCCGCGGTCGCTACGATATCATCCACGCTCGCCCCGCGGGACAGATCGCTGATCGGCTGGGCGAAACCCTGCAGGAAAGGCCCAATCGCCTTGGCCCCCGCCAGATACTGCGTTAATTTATAGGCGATATTGCCCGAGTTAAGGTCGGGAAAGATCAGCACATTCGCCCGGCCCGCCACGGGGCTTTGCCCTTTGACCTTCTTGGCCGCCACCCGCGGGACGATAGCGGTATCCGCCTGAAACTCCCCGTCAATCAACAGATCACCCCGCTGCTGCCGGGCGATCTCGAGGGCCTGGCTTACCTTATCCACCAGAGCGTGACTGGCGCTGCCCCTGGTGGAAAACGACAGCATCGCCACTCGCGGCTCCTGCCCCAACAGCTTCTCGGCGCTTCTCGCTGAGGCCAAGGCTATCTGGGCTAACTCCTGGGCTGTCGGCTCGATATTGACCGCGCAGTCGGCAAAGATGAAGGTTTTATCCTTTTCGCCCTGAAAATCCGGTATGATCATCAGAAAAAAACTCGAAGGCGTCTTAATCCCCGCAGCGAAACCCACCGTAAGAGCCCCCGCCTGGATCACCGTCGCCGTCGCGCTGGCCGCCCCGCCCACCATCGCGTCGGCATCACCAGCCGCCACCATCATCCCACCGAAAAAGAGCGGCTTGATCAGCAGTCGCTTCGCCACCGTCGGCGGCAAATCCGCTCGGCCGGCCACATATTTTTGGGCATAAGCCTCCAGTTTGGCGCTTTCCCGCGGATTGATCGTTTCGATACCCTCCAGACTGACACCCGCCTTGTTTCGGGCAGCTTCGATTTCTTCGGTCTTGCCCAGCACGATCGGCCGGGCGATGCCTTCATCTTTCAGAATCCTTGCCGCCGCGACGATCCGTTCGTCACTGCCTTCGGGAAGAACTACCGTCAGGTTCCGCTTGCGGGCCATTTCCTTAAATTGGGTTATCTTATCCACTTTGATTACCTGGTTGCCTGGTTTGCGAAAGGCTAGTTTGTAGGTCTAACTCGGCAGATTGTCAATAAAAAATATTCATGCGTCATAGATAGAATCTCAATCCCCCTTAACCACGAGTGATAATATTTCCTGAAGAAATCCTTGTCCTCTGGCGCACCTTTTTACCTGCATATTGTCGGAAAATGCGCCCTTCTGATTGCCATAAAGCCGCCGCTAATCGCCGCCATCAGCCGGCTCGATATGATGTTCGAAACCCTCCAGGGGGCAGCCCTCGCATTTCGGTCGCGGCTTGCAGTGGTTTTTGCCTACCGCGACCAATAAGGCATGAAACTCGTTATAGACATCAACATCCTCCGGCAGATGACTTTGACAATATTCCTTGACCTCTTCATAGTCGCTTTCCTGGGCAATGCACCCGTGCCGCACCAGAACCCGATAGGTGTAGGCGTCCACCACGAAGGAGGGCTTCTCGAAAGCGTACAGAATTATGGAGTCAGCGCTTTCCCTGCCGATGCCGTTGATCGCCAGCAGCTCCTGCCGCAATTGATCCAGCGGCATATCCGCCAGTCCTTCCAGCGACCCCTCGTGCTCGCGGCAGAGCCAATGAATCAGGTTTTTCAGCCGCTTGGCCTTGATATTAAAGTAGCCGGCCGGCCGGATCAGCTCCGCCAGCCGATTATGACTTAACGCCTCAATCTTCGCCGGCGAGAGCATTTTAGCCCGTTTGAGATTGCCGATAGCCTTTTCCACATTGCCCCAGTTGGTATTCTGCGTCAGGACCACACCCACCATTACCTCAAAGGCGCTCTCCCCCGGCCACCAGTGCTGCGGGCCGTAATGAGCCAGCAGGGTTTGAAAAAACCGCTCTATTTTATTTGCGCCCTCGTCCACCGATGATCTCCTTTTTTATTTTCGCCATATGTTTTAGCGACAACAAAAAATATTTGTATTAATATTACGTTATAAGCTATATCATGTAAATCGTAATAGATGTGGGATTATTGGCCATAGCAGGTATGGATAACCAGCTCCAAGCCGGCCCCGGTGATAATCCCGGCAACCAAAGAAAATTTCTCGCAGCGGGAAATTCAGCTTGACCCGATCTATCAAACAAAATGAAATCTTCACCAGCAAAGCCGCCGGCCATTTGAATTTCGCCCATGGCTCCTACCTGGAATCGACCAGCAGGCCGATATACGCCCTCGTTTTCCTGCTGCCTTTGCTGATAATTTATGAGTTGGGCACCTTCCTGGTCAATACCGACCATATCGCCCATATTCAATCCCGCGTTGCCACTTTTACCTGGCTGACGGCCCTGGCCCAATGGATTGGCGTGCATCGCAGCCTGGCCTGGGCCTTTCCCGGCCTGGTCGTGGTGATTATTCTGCTGTGCTGGCATCTGAGCACCGATCATCCCTGGGGCATAAAATTTCGCTGGCTCGGCTGGATGGCCCTGGAGTGCATGATCCTGAGTCTGCCTTTACTGCTGCTTAATGCCGTCATGGGCAGTTCCGCCGGCTCCATCTGGCATACACCAACTGCCGCCGCGGTAAACCTGGCCCCGGTAAATTCCACTTCTTATACGGCACAAGTCATCACCAGCATCGGGGCCGGGATTTATGAAGAATTGGTCTTCCGCCTGATCTTCATGGGCCTGATCCTGGTCCTGCTGGAGGACCTGCTTAAACTAAAAAGGTACTATGCCATGCTCCTGGCCGTTATAGTCTCCGCCGTGCTCTTCTCTCTGCATCACCATTTCGGTATTAAAACGGGAAGTTTTTATTCTCTGGAGGGTTTTGAGATGGTGCGGTTTATTTTTCGCACTCTTGCCGGGGTATATTTCGCCTTCATCTTTTATTACCGCGGTTATGGCATCACCGCCGGCACCCACGCCGCCTACAACATGGTAGTTTTCGCCCTGACTTGACTCGTGCTCTGCGCAGCGATTGATACACAGCGAAATGCTTCTCAATTCCTTAAAAACCAGCATCCACCAGCCCGTTAAAATGGGGGAAATGAAAACATTTGACTTATCTGTCATATAGCTTTATCATTATCGTTTTGGGTTATTTAATACTATTTCTTATAATGACTTAAAGCTATATGAACAAAACTGCCATTATTTCTGATATCCACTCCAACCTGGCCGCCTTGACCGCTGTTTTTGCGGACATCGATAAGCGCGGCATTAAGGATATCTTTTGCCTGGGTGATATTGTGGGCTATGGACCCCAGCCTCGCGAATGCGTCGATCTGGTTATCGAGCGCGGGATCCCCACCATTATGGGTAATCACGACCACGCCGTCCTGTATGAACCGACCAACTTTAACACCGGCGCCGAGCGGGCCAGCTACTGGACCCGCAACTGTCTTGATGACGAGCCCGATCGGAAAAAGCGAAGTAAACGCTGGAACTTCATCGGCAAACTGCCCGTCCGACTGCAAATAGACAAAATAATGCTGGTCCACGGCTCGCCCCGCAAGTCGATTAATGAGTATATCTTCCCCGACGACATTTACACCAATCCCCCCAAGGTCAGCGCCGTTTTCGAGCGGGTCAAGCATCTCTGTTTTGTCGGCCATACCCATGTGCCGGGGGTATTCCTGGAAGACCCTGATTTTTACAGCATCGAAGAGCTGGATTATGTGTACCCGATAAACGAAAATGAAAAAGCCATTATCAACGTCGGCAGCGTCGGCCAGCCTCGCGACCAGGACATTCGCGCCTGCTATGCGATCGTCGAAGATGACAAGGTCGAGTTTGTTCGCGTCGAATATGAGGTGGAGCAAACTATCAATATGATACTTTCCAATCCGGAACTGGAAAAATTCGCGGCGGAAAGACTGCGGGATGGCCGCTAGATATGGATGATATCAAACAATTAATTGCCCCGATTCTGCTTTGCGTATTGATCTGGATCGGGTATCAGTTTTATCTGCAGCAAAAATATCCGCCGCAGCCGCCCACCACCGCGCCCACCGCCCAGGAAACTGCACCCGCCCCCGCTCCCGCCGCTGCTGCCTCGGATACTGCCGTAACACCAGTTGTTTCCGCCGCACCCGCGGGAAATCTATGGCGGCTGCTTATCCCCCAGCAGCCCGCTATCGAGGTCTCGCTGGGCGATAGGCGCAGACCAAAACTCCAGACCGCCGACCTGCCCGGTTCGCCCCAGGAAAAGGAAAAACTAGCTTATAAAGCCCAGATTAATATTGATTCTGCTTCCGCCGCCGTACGTAGCGTCCTCCTCAGTGAGTATCGATTAAACATTTATGATAAAGAATACGGTTACCCATTACTATTACCCGCCCACACCGCCGCGGATCAGGAAAAGCTCTCTTTTATGCTGGGCCGGCTGAAGCTGACTAATCGACCGGAGGAATTTGATCTCTCTACCGGCTGCTGGCAGGAAAGTCAGCCGAAAAAAACCGACGAAAACCGCCTCCAGTCCGTCCAGTTTATCGCCACTATTGTCGATAACGAGGATAAGCCGGTCCTGGATATTATTAAAACCTATCAATATCAGCCCGACAATTACGAGCTGGAATATTCTCTGCGTTTTGTCAATAGAACGTCCAACACGGTGCAGATTGAATCTCTCGAGCTGCTCGGCCCCCTCGGTTTGCTCCGTGAGGATCCCCGCGGCGACCGCCGGGGCGCCATCGCCGCCTATCTTACCCCCAAAGGCCAGCTCGAGTTCGCCAGCGAACAATTAACCAAGATTGAACCAGACCCCGGCAAAGGCATCCTGGAGAAAGCTGCTCCTTCGGTACTATGGTATGGCGTGGCCAATAAGTATTTCGCCGCCGCCGTGCGTCCTAATGCCCCCGACGACGCCAAAACCGCCGATTATCTCATCGATAAACGCGTCGTGGCGAAGGCCCTCCGCGTGGCACCTCACCAGGATGAGGCTGTTTATACGCAAACCACTTTAGCTATCCAATCCACCCTGACCATGGACCGCCCTCTCGCCCCCGGCCAGGCCGGCCTATGCACCTTCAACGCGTATCTCGGACCCATCGACAACGATATCTTCGATCAGCCGCAGTATGCCAAGCTCGATTACCAGCAGCTCCGCTATCAGCCTTCTTGTGCGGTTTGTTCCTTCCAGTGGCTCACCGCCTTTTTGTTCAAGCTTCTGAAGGGCATCCATGCCGTCATGCCCAACTACGGCATTGCCATTATCATCCTGGTTCTGTTCGTCCGCCTGATTCTCCATCCCATTACCAAGAAGAGCCAGGTCAACATGCAGAAGATGCAAAAGCTCGGCCCCAAGGCTGAGGAAATCCGAAAAAAATACGCCGGTAACAAGGAAGAGATTAACAAAAAAACGATGGCGCTCTATAAGGAGCAGGGTATGGCCGGCAATATGCTCCTGGGCTGCCTGCCTATGGTGCTCCAGATGCCTATCTGGATTGCCCTTTATACCGCCGTGGACTCTAACATCGCCCTTCGCCATCAGGGGCTTTTCCCTGTTGCCTGGCATTGGCTGACGGATTTGTCCGCCCCGGACCGCCTGATTCCTTTTAGCCTTTTCGGTATGACCCAGCCGATTACTATCCCCTTACTGGGCGGTGTGGACGCCTTCAATCTCCTGCCGATTCTGCTGTGTATCGCCATGTTTCTCCAGAGTAAATACACCACTCAGGCCTCGGTGACCGCCGCTACCAATCCCCAGGCTGCCAGCCAGCAGAAGATGATGCTTTACATGCTGCCGGCGATGATGTTGGTTTTCTTCTATTCTGCCCCGTCCGGCCTGAATCTTTACATCATGGCCAGTACCTTCGGCGGGCTTATCGAGCAGTATTTCATCCGCAAACATCTCCGCCGGGAAGAGGCCTTAGCCGCCCTGAGTACCGTCGCCCCCACCTCCAAGATCATCGGTAGATTAGGCCCCAGGAAGAAAAAACCCAAACCACCATTCAAACACATGTAATACCCTCTCAGGATGAGTATTGGGTGAAAAGCTATGTAGGGTGGGCAACTCTTTGCCCACGCTGATAATTTAAAAGTAGGGCAGCTAACTCATTGCCACCGCGGTTCCTATTAAGGAGATGGTATCTTGAAAAGAAAATCACTTATTATTTTGATTGTTTCACATGTTGCTGCTGCTTTTATATTTGGTATGGTCGGCTATCTATTGGGTCAATTCTTTGGAGGTATAAAACACACAAATGAAACTATGGTAAGATCATATACCAATATTCTTTTTTTAAACTCAACTTCCTTAAATAGACATTTGGAGGGAAAACCAACCCTGGAAGAATTAATTGAATATATAGAATCCAGTAATGAGTGGATTGCGTCATTTGTACAAACAAATATAACTTATGCTAAAATGCTTTATTCTGAGGAAAATTTGGAAAAAATGGATGAAGCTGTGAATTCATGGAATAAAACTAAATCAAGGCTGGATGAGATAAAAAATTCACTAAAAAAAACATGATGGTAACCTCTAAAAATCATTGCGAACAGGCCCCAGGCGGGCGCCACAATCTCTTATTAAAAAACCTGTTAATTCTGTAAAATCATGTTAATCTTGTCTAAAATTCTTCTTTAGTTGAACTTTAAACTTTGAACGTTAAACTTCTTAAAAAATGTCATTGTACAGCGGGCAGCGCCGCGGCAATCTCAAAATCTACGAATAATACTTGTTACCGCTATATGAAATAATCTATGTACAAGGAAAAATATTTGATTTTTGATATATGTATCGGTAGGGTAATACTTGTCGCCCACGCTGATACTATATATAAAATGTCACACAAAATAATTTTTAATTTTTGCTATGTGTATTTGATTTTTAATTTTTGATTTTTAATATTTATATACGGTATGTACAACTATTTCTTACAAGACGACACCATCGTCGCCGTTAGTTCTCCGCCGGGTATTTCCTTCCGCGGCATCATCCGCCTCACCGGCCCGGACGCCCTGCCGTTGGCCGCGAAATTCTTCCGCTGTGACGACAGTCCTGGTGATCTGGTCGATTCCGACTCCTGGGTCTATCATATCGGCCGGGTGGTTTTACCCGCTAACCTCTCCTGCCCCTGCCAGGCGTACATCTTCCGCGCCCCCTTCAGCTACACCACCCAGGACCTCATCGAATTCCACCTGCCCGGCTCGCCCGCCCTGCTGCAAATGCTGTTGGAAGAGTTGCTCGCCGCCGGCGCCCGTCTGGCTCAGCCGGGCGAATTCACCGCCCGCGCCTTTATTAACAATCGGCTCGACCTGACGGAGGCCCAGGCCGTCGCCGCTATGGTAAACGCCCGCAGCGACTGCCAGCTCCGCGCCGCCGAACTCCTGCTGGAGGGCAGCCTGCACCAGAATTGCCTGACTCTGTCCAACCAGCTAACCGACGCCCTCTCGTTCGTCGAACTGCAAATCGACTTCAGCGAGGAAGATCTTGTTGCCCCCCCCGTCACTCAGATTCGCCGGCTCATCCACACCGCCCGGGACCAGCTTAATCAGCTTTTACAAAACAGCATCACCTGGAGACAACTGGAGCATCTGCCGCGAGTTGTCGTCAGCGGCCCAGCCAACGCCGGCAAAAGCACCTTAGTCAATCGTCTCGTCGGCTTCAACCGCAGTATCGTCAGCAATATTGCCGGTACCACCCGCGATCTGCTCACCGCCTCCCTGCACCTGCCCCACGGCGAATGCCTTTTAATCGACACCGCCGGCCTTGGGCCTACCAGCGACCCCATGGCCAGCCTGACCCAGCCGCTTACGCGACAGGCTATCTCTTCCTGCGACCTGTTGCTGTGGGTTTTTGATTGCTCCGCTGCCGACCTCTCACCCGATGCCAACATACCTGCGGATTTGAAAATACCGGCAAACCTGATCCTGGTAGCTAATAAAATCGACCTCTGCCCGGACCATAAACCATTACGGTCAGTCCAATTACCCCCGCCTGGCCCTGGGATAAAACAAATCGCCATCAGTGCCCTGCGCGGAGATAACGTTGAAATCCTAACCACCACCCTGGATAACCTCCTGCAGCACGACCTGCGCGATTACCTGGCCGGCCCTGCCCTGGCCCTCTCCGCCCATCAAAGACAGGCCCTCGCTTCCTGCTCCGCGTGCCTAACTAGTGCCTTTGCTTTATTAGCGGACAATCAGCTATCCCAGCCGGAGCTGCTCGCCCTGGAGATTCGCTCCGCCCTGGATCATCTCGGCTCTATCAGCGGCACTGTGGTTACGGAGCAGATTTTGGAGCGTATTTTCAGTAAATTTTGCATCGGAAAGTAAGGCATTCTTGTCCATTTCCCGAAAAATCTCGCAATTTCAACCATTAAACGGCTAATTTTTCGCAAAATTTCGCAATTTTCACCATTCAATAAGCCCTTTTTCGCAAAATTTCACCGATTATACATTTTGCCTGTTTTTTTCACATCATCTTTGTTACCAATAACTTAGGTCAATATCTAACCACCTGGTTCGGTTTATCGATACCTTTATTATTAAATCCGCCCAAAGGGGATATATAGAAAAATTATTTTAATTTTTGATAAAAAATATTTTTTTTATTTGCCTAACACATGAACTTGGGTTATACTGAAAGCGTATTATAAGAGACATTTTCCTCCTCCTTTGTGCGAGAGAGAGAGAGAGTAAAGATTTCTTTCTCTCGCTTTTTTTTGCGCTCCACCACAATATAAGATCCCATCATATAGATTCTCATGTTGAATTACCCCATATTTTAGGCTATCCTATTTAAACGATAATGAAATTTACCATTCGCTAATAAAGGAAAAAGATTATGTCACTTAAAATGCTTTTGACCTGGTTGGTTTTCCCGGTTTGCCTGCTTGGTATTTCCGGGCCGGCTTTATTTGCCCAGTCAAATGAGTTGACTGCCGGGGTTGCCGCGGTGGATATCACCCCGCCGGTTGGCTATCGCATGAGCGGCTATTTCAACGAACGGCTGAGCACCGGGGTGCATGACCCGCTCCACGCCAAAGCCGTGGTCTTCCAGCAGGGTAATGTCCAGGCCGCCCTGGTCTTTTGTGATATTACTGGCGTGCCGCTCGGCGTCTCCCAGCGTGCCCGCCAGCTCGCCCAGGAAAAGACCGGCATCCCCGCCGCCAACATCATTATCGCCGGTACCCACTCGCACACCGGCCCGCTCTACGCCGGGGCCTTACGCAATTACCTGCACGATAACACTGTTGCCCAAGAAGGCTCAGACACTCACGAATCAATCGATTACCCCGCCTTCCTGGCCGATAAAATAGTCCAGGCCATTGCTCAGGCAAAAACCGCCGCCGCTCCGGTTGACCTTGCTGCCGGCATAGCTCAGCAGTCGAACCTGTCATTCAATCGCCGATTTCACATGAAGGATGGGTCCGTCCGCTTCAATCCCGGCGTATTAAATCCGGATATCGACCACGCCGCCGGCCCCATCGATCCCGACCTCGCTGTTCTTTTGCTTCGCGACGCCCGCGGCAATCACCCCCAGGCGTCCCTGGTAAATTTCGCCCTCCACCTCGACACCACGGGCGGCACCCTTTATAGCGCCGATTATCCTTACTATCTTGAGCAGACGCTGCGCCAGAGCCTGGGTGAAAATTTCGTCTCGCTTTTTGCCATCGGCGCCTGCGGCGACATCAATCACATCGACGTTAGCACAAAAGAACGCCGCAAAGCCTCGGAAATTGGCGAAATTTTAGCCCAGACCGTTCGCGACGAAATACCCCGCCTTGCCCCGATTGCTCATCCTGATTTAGCCGTCAGCCATGAGATCGTCAACGCCCCCCTGCAAAAATATTCCCCCCAGCAGATCGACCAGGCCCGCCAGGATATGACTAAACTCGCCACCAAGAAGATGAAGTTTCTGGAAATTGTTAACGCCTATAAAATCCTGGACCTGCAACTTCGCCCGGGCGACACCATTCCTCTGGAAGTACAGGTTCTGCGATTGGGCGATGAGGTAGTCCTGGTGGGCCTGCCCGGCGAAATCTTCGTTGACCTGGATCTGGCGATCAAGAAGGCCTCGCCCTTTAAGATCACGATGGTTATGGAGCTGTGCAATGACAATCCCGGTTATATCCCCACGAAGAAGGCCTTCGCCGAAGGCAGCTACGAGACCGTGAATTCCCGCATCACCAGTGGCGGCGGTGAAATGCTCGTCGAATCAGCCGTCCGCCAGTTGCAAGCAATCAAAAAAATGTCTTTACCAGACCAGGAGAATTAACATGAGTAAAAACGCCGGACTATTATCGCGCAAAAATGTTATCCTTTACTGTCTGTTGCTCGTTTTGCCGGTGCCAGCCCTTTCGGCCCAGCAACCGCTGCTTTTCCCTGGGCCGCGGGAGATGAAAACGCTGGACGGTCCGGGCTTTATCATCAATCAAAATACCAGGATTATCATCGATTCCTCACCCTCCGAGACGGATCAGGCCACCGCCGCCGAACTGATTGACGCAATATCCAAAAAATTCAACTATATCCTTACCCAGGAAGCCGCCCAGGCACAAAAGCCGCTCGCCAACATGATTATCATCGGTCGGCCCGACCGCAACCGGCTTCTGGCAGCCGCCCTGCAGCAAGGCAGCGTCGAATTCACCCCTGACAATCCCCCCGCTCAGGGCTACATAATTTTGGCTCAATCTGACGTTCTCCTGCTGGCAGCCAATGACCCGGAGGGCGTTTTTTACGCCGTCCAGACCTTAATCAGCATCATAGAATCCAGCGATAGCCCCGCGATCCCCGCCCAGCTGATTCGCGACTGGCCCGGCATGAAATACCGGGAGCTTTTCATCGAAGACAAATGGGGACCCGACCTGATGACCCTGCAGGACTACAAGGACCTCATCGACCAGATGGCCCGCAAGAAGCTGAACAAGCTTTCAATCGCCATGTATGGCTGCTGGAACGTGCAATATCGCAATGAAGTGCTGGAATTTTTTATGCTGCCCCTGGAAAAATACCCCCAGTTAAAAACCCCAAAAATCATCGAATATTATTCCCCGCAGAAATCCGCCTGGCAAAGGCTGGATTACCTGCCCACCATCTTTGTCCAGGATTACTTTGGCGACCTTATCAAATACGGCCAAAAAAAGCACGTCGCCGTCCACCCCAAATTCAACAGTTTCGGCCACAATACCCTCATCCCGCGTCTCTTCCCCGAAATATCCGCCAAAAATAAAGACGGCACGCCCGCCAACTACGGCTTCTGCACCGCTAATGATAAAACCTACGAAATCCTCTTTGGCATCTTCGATAACATTATTGATAAATATTTAAAACCCAACAACGTTGACTGGTTTGACCTTCAGCTTGACGAAGTTTATCTGTGGTGCCAGTGTGATAAATGCCGCGATTTGCCGCCGGAAAAAATTTACCTCGACCACCTCATCAAACTGGCCCGGCACCTCAAATCCAAAGGCATTAACAACACCGTCGTCTGGGCCGACATGCTTGACAGCCATAAAATGGTAAATGACCAGCTCGTAAAAAGATTCGAGCAGGAAGGCTTGAAAGACATCATCATCCTGGGCTGGTGGGCGTACGGCAGAAACTATGCAACTGTTCTGCCCGAGCTGCATCTGCGCAACTGGGTTGTCCCCATGACTGGCTATTCCTTCCCTTATCATTACACTTACGCCATCAGCCGCCTGGATAACGTCATTGGCATGTTACGCACCGGCTGGAAAGACAAGGTCGAAGGCGCCACCAGCTACAGCATCTACGACCCCGCCTATGACCTGACCACCCAGGCCATGGCTAATTTCACCTGGCGTCCCATCCCGCTCGAGCAGTCCGAGGCCCAGGTCAAGGATGAATATATCCGGGACTATAGCCGTTATGTCTTCGGCCCGCAGGCTTCGCAGGCAGCCGAGGTCCTGGGGAGTCTGGAAAAATTCTACCCTCAATACCACAAGATCATGAAAACCATCCTCTATTACACTTATTCCTATGTACACGCCAAACCTTATAAAAATAAAAAACGCCCCTACCCCGAAGAGGCCTTCAACAACCTGCAAAAAATCGCGGATGCCCGCACTCAATTGCAGCGGATGGCCCTGATCACCCGCGGGGCCGCCGATTTCTTTAAATTCGCCGCCGAGGCTGAGGGGGTCCAGCAGGATATCGCCCGCCAGTTCTACGCCAACAACTTTAGAATCGCCAACCTCATCGACGAATTTATCCTGCTTTACGACATCGACGACCTTTACCAGCAGTTTAAAGCAGCGTCCGACTCAACGGTCCGACTGAAGCAGTTGGAAAAAATCAAGACTGACCTCGACATCATCAATGCCTTGCAGACTGCGGCCCTGGCCGCCTGGGAGACTATCAAACCCCACTACCTCCAGCCCCAGTGTATGCGGAACATGAGCTACATGCTGCTCTTCTGCCGGGAGGCGCGCGATAAAATCGACGAGCTGGAATCCCAGATTAAAAACAACACCCTGGGCGAAATCCCCGACACCATCATCACCGGCACTTACAAGGAACTGTAAAATCTAATAATAAATTTTCTTAACCAAATATAATTGGCGCATTTTAATCTGAAGCGCAACGCTTCGGATTAAGAACAGCCCGCCAAAGGCGGGCTGGGATTTATCGCTTTTGTCTCAGAGCATGATACAACAGAGCAAGGCGGTGAAAATCAC
>Ga0068714_10001930_pt1 | contig 28210 bp, 21 predicted proteins | sample MTBNYHSulfiMetaG_FD_62988 | JGI IMG/M metagenome (GOLD analysis project Ga0068714, IMG submission 62988) | Enrichment culture microbial communities from rom New York Harbor, USA that are MTBE-degrading - MTBE-NYH (New York Harbor Sulfidogenic)... | ecosystem: Environmental > Aquatic > Marine >... | reverse complement strand
CTTGAGCGTATCCTTCTCGTTGCTGACATCCAACTGGCGGCCTTCCGCGTCGCCGCCCGAGGACTTGATCTCCTTCAGCGTCTCGGCCAAGTCAGCAATATCCACGGCCATGATCTTGGCGCCATCCTTTGCAAGAGCCACGGAAAATGCTCTGCCCAAACCCCGAGCCGCACCTGTCACGACAGCCACTTTGCCCTTAAGTCGCATCTCGTTTCCCTTTTTCAAGAAGATGTCGTTAACCTTTACCCTGTTTAAAGAATTGATCCAGGCTCTCGACCAGTGCCTGAGCCGTTTTGAGTTCTTCAAGGTTGCAGTCCACCTCCTCGATATGAACGGGGCGACGAAGGTGCTTTTTCAACTCCTCCACAAAATAGCGGTCTTCTCCCGGGTCATAGAGAACGCTACCCTCACGATCAAGGGAGGACCAACCCCGCAGAGGAACAACAAGCTTTAAAGGACCCTTGGCCTTATTGATTTTTTCCGCATACAGCTTGGCTCCGATCATCAGTTCGTCTTTTGGAAATCGGGCCATGGCTCTCATTTCATCGATTTTCAGCACCTTTTGAGAGGCGATGTACTTCTCCCTGTTCGTCCTGGTCGGGCCCGCCCCTGTGAGGTTCAAACAGCAGGGAGCCCATACCTGAGGGATGCCTCTTTCGCAGGCAGCATCCAGTCTTTCCATGTCGGCGGCTCTGTTCCCCTTGAATCTCGCCTCTATTAGACCGGCGGGGACGATTTCAATGACACCGTCGAAGAATCCCTGAGAGATCAGCCGATCCATGGCCCGGTCGCTGACGCCGTTGGCATGGAAGGGATAAACGTGGTAGCCCTTTCCGATCAGAAGATTTTCCACATGCTTGGCGCACTGGTCCGAAAACCCCAGTTCCGTAACGGCGACGGAAGGGTAGGGGAGTTTCAAAGATTTGTAGTCATAGGCTTCTTCGACCATCCCCGCCACTGCGCCTGCGACCTGGGCAATCGCGTTCCTGACCAGATCATTCATGCCCGCGATCTCCATGATCAGCTGCATGACTATGAGGTCTGAGGCTCCGAACCATCTTCCCACGTAAACGGGCATCGCGGCCGGCGTAGCAATGACCTTCGGAATACCGAAAGGGAGTTTTGACATCACCTCTGACCCGATCAAAGCCATCGTCGCTCCTCCCAGAGCAACGATCCCATTAAGGCTCCCTTGCGAAAGGAGTTCCAGAGCTTTTTGCCGGGCACCGGCGGTCATGACATTGGTCACGGACAATCGATCTTTTGAAGAGGTAAGCTCTTCCAGCCTCCTGCCCCCAAGTCCTGCGATTTCCTGAGGAGAGACGTCGGCCTCAAATCCGGGATGAGCGCCCATGCTGAGATCCATCAGGATGGCTTCATGGCCTCTTGCAGCGAGCTTTTCCTTGAGAAATTTCAGTTGTTCTCCCTTCGTGTCTACGGTTCCCAGGATGACAACGCGCTTAGCCATGGCACCTCCGTATGTAGAATCCAATGCAGCGAAAAGGGAATAGTATCTTATTCGGCAACAGCGAAAAACATTCCAATTGCTTTATGTACCAAGAAGAGAATGGTTATGTCGGGTCTATCCGCTTGCGGCTGTTAAGCGGCAATGAGTCGACAGTCTTTGTTGATGATGTCGCAAAAAGTTCTATTTTCTGTCATTTCGAGCGAATGCGAGAAATCTTGACGTGCTAACACTCTGGAACGAAAAGACTTCTACCTGCAATCGAAATGACAGATTCACGCTCAGGACTTTTCGCGAAGCCATCTTTGTTGGTTGCGCTGATAAGTTGAAAAAGGAACGTGGCTCACCGCTTGGAGATTGATATGATATGGGGAATACCTCCAGGTTTCCTATTTGTCAACATAAAACTTGCCAAGTGACAGTTGAAGGGAGAAATAGGGTCCTGGATTTGGAATTCCGAATGGGGTTCAAAGAGATAGCCCCGAGGACATGAAAGCAGACATTGCGCTTCACTTTACGAACCGGGAGAGTCGTCTTCCTTTTTCAGTTCCGCAACGAATTCCTTGAAGAATTTGTCTTTTTCCTTCCAGTCGGGACCGAAGCGTTTGTCATAGATATTACCCAGCCTCTCGAAGAGTTTCCTCCAGACGGGTTTTCCGGCTCCTATCACGACATCTTCGAGGTGCGAGGGGAGATCGGGGATCGCCTCTTTGGGGAGAAACGATACGGCTCCCAGCTTAATCGCTTTCTTGAGCGCCCCGGGCGACAGAGCGTGGGCGGTAAGCATAACCGTGGGAAAGCTTTTTGTCACGGATAGCTTCAGAAGGTCGAAACCCCGCACGCCCATGATGTCCAGGATCACGATGTCATAGGCGTAGCTCAGCAGGAGTTGCACAGCGGTTTCGTAGTCCGACGCCTTGTGGACCGTGCAACCGGCAAGGATTTCGGATACCGTCTCCAGAACGTCCGGTTCGTCGTCGACGACCAAAATCACCTTGTCTCTCAATTTGCTCTGAACAAGCTTACGATTTTTGGAGGCATTCTTCATCGAAATGTTTCTTCCCCCCGCCATTACAGGCCGAGATACACCTTTTGGATGTGGTCGTTCTCAATCAGTTCAGAACTCATGCCCTCCAGAACGATTCGTCCGTTTTCCAGAACGTAGGCGCGATGGGCGAGTTCGAGTGCGTGCCTGATGTTTTGCTCCACCACCAGAATCGTTATCCCCCGATCGTTGAGGGACTTGATGTATTTGAAGAGTTCCTTGACCATGATAGGAGCCAAACCGTAGGAAGGTTCGTCGAACATGCAAAGCTTGGGAGCCGACATGAGACTTCGCCCCATGGCGAGTATCTGCCTCTCTCCGCCGCTCAACGTTCGGGCCAGCTGTCGACCCCGCTGGCCCAGGAGGGGGAAAAACTTCTGTACGATTTTGACCGTTTCGTTCTTATTCTTCCATGAATCAGCCGCGTAAGCTCCCATCTCCAGATTTTCGTGAACCGTCATATCCGTGAAGGGCTTGCCGCCTTCAGGAACCAGTGAGAGTCCAAGCTTGACGATTTCGTAGGCCGGAAGGCGGTCAATCTGTTTGCCGAGAAAACGCACGGAGCCGGAGGCGGGCGGAATGAGGCCGGATAGGGCGTTGAGAATCGTTGTTTTCCCGGCACCGTTGTTGCCGAGAAGAGCGACGATCTCCCCCTCGCCGACTTTGAAGGAAACATCGGACACGACCCTGATCTTTCCGTAAAAAATGCTCAGGTTGTTCACTTCCAGCATGGCTTCATACACCCAGATAAACTTCAATGACCTTTGGATGGGCAGCGATTTCCTTGGGTGTCCCCTCCGCTATTTTTGTGCCGAAATGCAGAACGATGATCCTGTCGGATATGTCCATAATGGCTTTCATGACATGTTCGATCATGAATATTGTAATCCCCCTGTCCCGTATCCGTGTGACGAGTTTCATGGCCTCTGCCACCTCGGCAGGGTTCAATCCCGCCATCAACTCGTCCAGCAGCATAAGTTCCGGGCGGGTGGCCAGGCCCCTTGCCACCTCCAGCCGCTTTTGATTCGCCAGCGTCAAATCCGCGGCGGGAGCGGCTGCTGCCGCGGAAATCCCCACGAAGTCCAACCACTCCAGTGCATGTCGGCCGGCCTCCTCCGCAGAGACACTTTCCGAGGCTCCGAACAAGGATGCCAAAAGGACGTTCTCATAGACGGTCATATTTCCAAAAAGCTTGATGAGCTGAAAGGTCCTGGCGATCCCGCGCCTGCAAATTTCATTCGGTTTAAGGCGAGAAATGTTTTCGCCTTTGAACCATGTGGTCCCGGCACTCAGCGGGTAAGCGCCGGAGAGAATATTGAAAAGGGTTGTTTTCCCGGCTCCATTCGGACCGATAAGGCCGACAATCTCTCCCTCGTTGATATGAAAGTCGATGTTGTACAAGGCCGTCAGCCCGCCGAACTGTTTAGTGATCCCTTTTCCCAGCAGCAGTTGCATAGACACTCATTCAGGTTGTTTAGATTTTCTTTTGACCAGTCCGAGCAGCCCGCTCGGCAGGAACAATATAACGGCTATTAAGATCATTCCGAAAAGGAGCATGTAGTAGTAAGGAAATCGGGTGGTCAGCACCTCTTCCAGAAGTGCAAAAAGAGCAGCTCCCAAAACGGGACCATAGGGGTTGCCGATGCCTCCAAAAATTGCCATCAGAACGGGCATGAAAGAAAAGAGAGGATTGAAAGCAATAGCCGGATCGATGTAAGACCAACGCGTGGCCATGATTGCCCCGGCCGCGCCCATAAAGAAAGCGCTGGTAGCGAAGGTGATCGTCTTTAAAGTGGTCACATTGATACCGATGTGGAGCGCAGCCTCTTCGTATTCTCCGATCCCTTTTAAAGCCAGACCGAACTTGGATCGCGCAATAGCGAAGGCGGTAAGAAGGGCAAGGAGAAAAATGACCAGCAGGACGTAGTACACAACCGAGTAATCCACCATGACGACCCATCTCCCGACCGTGCCCGTGAAGTTGGCCTCCAACCAGAGGATGAGGTGGCGAATCAGTTCGCTTGTTCCGAAAGTGAATATGATGAAGTACATGCCCTTGAGCCGCAGAGTCAGGAATCCCATGAACAGCGCCAGGATGAAGCTGAAGGCGCCGCCGAACCCAATGACCAAGGGCAGAGGGAATCGCTGTCCCAGAATGGCCATGGTATACACGCCGATACCGAAGAAGGCGGCCGAGGCCAGGGAAATGTACCGCGTGGGCCCGGAGAATATGGCCCAGCTCAAGGTGAGGATCACGTACATCAGGATCGTGTTCAGCAGGATTACAAAATAAGGTTGCGCCCAAAGAGGCACGGCAGCCATCAAGAGGAAAAGAAAAAGATGAATTCCCAGGGGCAGAAACTTCTTGGCAGTTGTCAGATCTCGTGCCATTTATCTATTTCCCCAAAATTCCCTTGGGCCTCACCAGAAGCAGGAGGATGAAGATCACATAGTAGGCTATCAGGGACAGGCCCGGATCCACATAGGTAACAATGCTGCCGATAAGGCCGAGAACAAAGCCGCCGATCAAGCTGCCGGTGATGCTCCCCATACCCCCGAGGGCCACGACGATGATGGCGATAATAGTGTATTCAAGTCCCATGGCGGGTTGGATCTCATACATCATGCTGATCAGTATCCCGGCGAAACCGGCCATGAGCGTGCCGAGGCCGAAGCAGACGGCCAACACCCTGTGGATGTTCACCCCCATGGCTTGGGCGGTCACAGGGTCTTCTGCTGCGGCCCTGATTCCCTTTCCTGCTCGCGATGATGTAAGAAAGATGTAAAACGCCGCGCTCATGACCACGGCAAACAACAGGGCAAACAGGCGATTTACCGAAAACACGGCGTTCAAAACGGTCACTGAAGAATCCCAATAGGAGTATCCCCGAAGGTCGGCCTTCCATATGATTAGCGCTATGTTCTGAACGATGAAAAGCAGGCCGAAAGATGCCAGGAGGGAGCTGTCTGCAAAGGCCTCGATGGATTTGGACCGCTTTCTCAGATAGCGAAAAAGAGTCTTGTGAACCAGAAAGCCGACTAAGAAAAGGACGGGACTGCAGATCAGGAGAGAAAGCAGAGGGCTGATCCCGAAGAGCGTATACAGGGACCAGGCTGCGAAAGCCCCGATCATGATGAACTCGCCATGAGCGACGTTCAGAACCCGTCCAACCCCGTATTGGAGGCTGAGGCCGACAGCGATCAGAGCATAGATGCCCCCGGTAATCAATCCACCGATGCCGACGTCCAAGAATGTGACCAACAAAGGAACCTCATTCCAACTCTAAAAAAATCCTTGAGGGGCGCCCGGAGAGTTCCGGAAGCGGGGAAAACCGGGACATGGAGCTTCAGAACCCCGGATTTTCATCGGTTTTCGGGATCGATTACTCCGAGGTTCTGAATCGGGACCCGTTTATTGCCAGTCGGGTTTAGGAAAAACGGGCTTCGCAATTCGCTTCGCTTTGTCCACAACCTCAAACTCCCCATTTTGCCATTGACCGACCTCGCCGGGGTAGTGAATGTTGAACTGGTTTTCAAACTTGACCGGGCCGAGCACAGTGTCAAACTTCTCGCTGGCAATAACATCTCTGATTTTTGTCGGCTCCAAGGTTCCTGTGATCTCGATGGCTTTCTGGAGGATTTCGCACGTGGCGTAACCTCCTGCCGTTCCCCATCGGTCCGGTTCCACGCCCCACCTCTTGACGTATCTTTCATACCATTCCTTCACGCCCGGGTACGGGAGCTTGGGATTCCAGACGCCGGCGCCCATAATGCCTTCCACATTCTTCGCACCGAACTTGTCTCTGAATACAGGGTATGCGACACCCACAGTGGCATAAAACAGCTTGGGATTCAGTCCGATCGCCTTGGCTTGCTCAGTGATCAGGAAAGTTTCAGGAGGATATGAAAAAGCAATAAGGGCGTCCACGTCGGCCGCTTTGATCTGTTTCAGGAGAGGAGACAAGTCCTTGGCGCCTAACGGATAACTCTTATACAAGGCGACGTCGACTCCGGAGACGGCGAGTTGCGGGACCACGCAACCTGCAAACTCTATGCCGTGGAGGTCCGTATGATGGATAACCGCCGCCGTCTTCACCCCAAGCTCTTTGCAGAGATCCACCAGAGCTTGGCCCTGTTCTTGAGGCTGGTTGAGCAAGATGAAAAGATATGAGATCGACGGAGCCATTTCCCTTAACTTCACTGAAGAGGCCGTGATGCCCAGTACGGGAGACTTGTACTTGTTGATGACGGGCGCGATGGCGAAGTGGGCTGCTGTTCCCCACTCAGGGAGGATGAAGTTGACTTTATCGCTCAGAAGGAGTTTTTCGGTCAGTTTAACTGCCGCACCCAAGTCGCTCTTGGTATCGTAGCGAATAATTTCTACGGGAATCTTCTTGTTGTACTTCTTAACGAATATACCCCCTTTTGCGTTGATATCTTCAACCCACAGGTCATAACTGCGGATCTGCGACATCATTGCGCCTTGAGCGTACACACCGGACAGGGCGATAGGATTGCCGAAAAGAATCTTATCCGGGGCCTTGTCGGATGCCGCCGGAACCTGTGCCGGCAAACTCCAACCGAGCACGAGCAGTACCAGTGCAAGCCCCAGGACCACGCAGGGACGACTTCGCAAGGTGCGAAAATTCTTCTTTTCTTGCTTCATGTTGCCCTCCTTGAATGAAGATGGCTCAAAAAAGACTTTCTGTTGCTTGCCTCATGGCCGAACGTTTCCGTGCTTAGCGGTTTTGATTAAGTTCATCACCTCCTTTTCGTTCAGAATATGCACAACAGGGTCGGGTTGCGGTTTTGCAATAAAAAACGACGAAAAATAACCGATGAACCGGATATTCAACATATTGTCCCAAGGAAGTTGGATGACTCCCCGGGGTAAAGTTCTTACCCAACTGTGATCGACTCTTCCGAGGAGGCCGGTTTCTTTCGAACCATGCAAGCGCTCCTCACAGAGTGTCTATTTCCCCCGATGGAAGCTGGACTTTGAAATGGGAAGAATGTTGAGCCGCTATAATTGACCGAGGTTTCCTTTTTGTCAACTAAAAAAGTGTCAGCCTTTCGATCCGGGTTCCTCAACCTAAGAAGAAGGATAGAGGTTTACGATCCGACGTGGCTGATGTCAACCAGGAGGAAACAATGAAACGGCGGTCACTTCTTGACGGGTGGCCCGCCGAGGAGGGTTCCATGCCCGAACATGTCCCAGAACTCGGGATACTTGTTCTTCCATTGAGAACCGAAGCGTTTCTCGTAAAAAGGCGCGAATCGATCGAACCATCTTCCCCAAAAACGTCTTCCCTCCCTTCTCTCCTCAAGAACGTCATTGAGGAAAGTGACAATGTTCATGATTTCTTCTTTGGGGACATAGGATGCCGCGCCTTTCTTGTACGACTTGACCGTATCCTCGAGTGTCAAGGCGTGGGCCGTCAACATGACCGCCGGGATGTCCTTTTCTCGCGCTGTCTCAAGAAGCCCATATCCGTCTACTCCCATGATATCGAGAATCGCGATGTCGAAACTCTCGGTTTGCAGAAGCCTTTCGGCTTGTTCAAAAGTTGAGGCTTTGGTCACATTGCACATGGAAAGCAAATCTCCCAATATCTCCAGAATATCGAGTTCGTCATCCACTGCGAGGACTCGTTTACCATACAGAGAATCCAGGATATGCACCGTACCCATGGTTCCATCGACCCTTATCCGCTGGCCCGTCTTGATCTTGGATGTGCCGTCGATGGTATCCGTCAAATAGGGTATCCCGTACTCCCGACCGACAAGAGAACTGCTTGACAGAGTGCCTCCCTTATCCGTAACTATGCCCTTGACAATGGAAAATACCGGACTCCAGCCGGACCGGATGGCAGGGGCAACCAGAATGTCCCCTTCCTGGATTTCTCCCAATTGATCCGAGGAAAAGATCACCCGGGCCGGACCCTCGGCGACGCCGGGGCAGGAAATCCTTCCTGTCAAATCCGCTTTCCTGGTTGATTCTAGTGGGATCGTCTTTCCGATCATGAGCCTTGAAGCCACGGGGTTTTCTGACCTGAGAACGATCTTGGCTGCCTCCTCCGGACTGATTCTGGCAATCAAAGGCGGAGGAACGAGGTTCTTATTCCTTTCCCACGTGTCCCTTCTCATCCTCACCAGGGGCTTGAGATCGGAAGCTTCCGGTGCTGAAAGAGCCTTGTGAACCTCCTCCGGAATCAGGAAGAATGCGTCCTCCGCCGCTTCGATACAACCGGCTTGAGAAAGCCTCTTTCCGATTCCCAGGAGCACATAACGGGTCATGGCATATTGGGGCATCTGGCAGTAGTAAGGGTGTTCCACGTTCCACACGGCATAGTTCTGAGCGATCTTCATGAACGCCTGGAACCAGTCCCTCTGTTCCGCGGGGATTCTTTCCAGCAGAGTCCTCTCAACTCCCTCCCTTTCCCTTTTCTGCTGTGCAAGCGTCTCATCCAGGGCGAGAACTCCCCCCTTCTCCAGGTACTTCTGGATATGGCCTATCGCCAGGGCCGGTTCTTCCGCCCAACTTGGCGATAGGTAGTCGATGTCTGAAGAAGCGCGCCACCCGTAGACCCGGAGAAAGTCGTTGAGTTCGCCAATCCAACGTCTTCCCTCCCCGGTTTCTTCCAAAGCGGGGAGCGCGTGCTCCTTCGCCCTTCCCAGCAGGACATCGCGAAGGCCCAAGTCCAGGGCGCTTTTGGCGAGGGAATATAACCCTCTTTCCACCTTGTAGCTTTCGTTGTCCAAACCCGCCAAGAGCCGCTGAAAAAGTGGGTCTGATTCTCCGATTCCGAGCATGTTTTGGCAAACCCTTGCAAAGTTGGCGAAGATAGTCCCGAGGCCGGCTGCAAAGTAATGCAGGTGTTCGTACATCTCCATTTCAGCCTCTGTCCTGGACCGAAAGAGCTCGGACATCTCAAACCAGCCGGCCTCATCGAAATCGAACCCCTGCGGCCTTTCAAGGTGTCCAACGAGCCTGGCCTTTGCTTCACTCCAAAGTTGATCGTAGTTTTCGATCAATTTGCGGAGCGAGTTTCTGGACTTGCTTATGCGACTGCCGGTATCCTCGTCCGACTTTGGAACGACAACCGTCATCAGCAGGTAACCATGGTATGATCTGAAGGCCAATGCTTTTGTTGAAGGAAGCGACAGCTTCTCGCAGGCGCAGCTCGCACCATGGTTGCTTCCATTCATGAAAAGCCAGTCAAACATCGGTGTGAGAGGACGGCCTCCCGGCGTCTCTGCAAAGCAAATGACCCAGTAGGGAACTCTCCCGAGGTCGGTCTCTTCATCATAGGTATAAGCGGTGTAACGATCCGGGTATATCGACACGGGTCCTCCTTTTCACAGTTATTAACGATTCCATAATTGAATTGACATTCCAAGCGTTCGCCGGAAGCCGGCCCATCGGGAGGTCTCTGAAGAGACCTCCCGATGGGTCGGGAAAGAACTCACAGATCGTGTCAATTCAATTATGGGATTATTCATGTTTTCATTTTACCGGCCGGTGCGTCCCAAAGAGCGGCTGACGGCGACCGCCGCAGCGATTGCTGCCACTTTCCTCTTGTCATCCGACGGGTGGCCGAGCTTCTTGTCCAAGGGCTGCTCCCGCTCGATGATCTTCCTTATCTCATCGGAGAGAGTAGTTTCCCGCTCGATGAAATGGGTGTCGAACCGACCGCTTACAAAACGGTGGTTGTCCATTACAGCCTTGTGAAACGGGATGTTGGTCTTGATCCCTGTTATCACGTATTCGTACAGAGCCCTCTTCATTCGAACGACAGCCTCGTTCCTGTCCCTTCCCCACGCGATCAGCTTTGATATCATGGGATCGTAGTAGGGCGGGATGGTGTAATAGGTGTACACTCCGTCATCGACCCTGATGCCTATCCCGCCCGGGGCGTGGTAGCCCTTGATCCTACCGGGTGAGGGTGAAAACTCATTCAAAGGATCCTCGGCGTTGATGCGGCATTCGATTGCTGAGCCGTTTATTGCCACCTCATTTTGCTTCAGGCTGAGAGAAAGCCCTGACGCGATCCTCAACTGTTCCTTGACCACGTCCACCCCTGTGACCATCTCCGTCACCGGATGCTCGACCTGAACTCGCGCATTCACCTCGAGAAAGTAGAATTTCCCTTCGGAGAAGAGGAACTCCATGGTTCCCGCTCCCTCATAGCCGACATAGCTGGCCGCCTTGGCGGCTAGCTCTCCCATTTGATCCCGCATTGCAGAGGTCACCGCCGGCGAAGGCGATTCCTCGATCAACTTCTGATGTCTCCGCTGAATAGAGCACTCTCGTTCACACAGGTGAATGGCATTCCCCTTCGAATCGCCCAAAATCTGGAACTCTATGTGGCGGGGATGGGGCAAATATTTCTCGATATAAACGTCGCAAAGGCCGAAAGTCGTTGTCGCGATGGCCTGTGTAGATTTGAGCGCGTTCGCAAGTTCCCCTTCATCGGTCACGATGGTCATCCCGATTCCTCCTCCCCCTCCGGAAGGCTTGATGATGATCGGATATCCAATGGCATCGGCCAGAGCCCTTGCTTGTCCAGAGTCGAGTACACATTCCTCCGTGCCCGGTACCACAGGGACACCGGCATTGATCATTTCGCGGCGGGCGGCTATCTTGTCCCCCATGAGCTCCAGCACGCGGCTCGAAGGTCCGATGAATTTTATGCCCTCTTCTTCGCAGATCTTGGCGAATTTGGGATTTTCTGCGAGAAAGCCGTAACCTGGATGGATCGCGTCTGCCCCGCATTCCTTTGCGGTTCCGATGACTTTTTCGATGTTGAGATAGCTTGCTCTTGCCGGCGCCGGACCTATTGGAAAGGCCTCGTCCGCATACTTTACGAAAAGCGCGTCTTTGTCCGCTTCAGAGTAGGCGGCAACGGCTGCAATTCCCATTTCCCGGCACGCCCGCATCACGCGCACGGCTATTTCACCGCGATTGGCTACTAGGACTTTCCTGATCATTATTCCACCACCATGAGAACGTCTTCCGGAGCGACCATCTCTCCTTCGTGAGCCCAAATCTCCTTGACCACGCCGCCGCGTGGCGCGTTCACATGCCTTCTCATTTTCATCGCCTCGATAATTGCAACCAGATCCCCCTCGCGGATGGAAGCTCCGACCTTGGCTTCTATTGAGAGAATCAGGCCCGCCATGCCGCAGAGCAGAGCGCCTGGAGGCGTGGCCTTCGGTTTTCCAGCTCCCTCCGCTTTCTCCACTTCCGCGGTGCTCGCTGTAACGCCTGCCCCATCCCACCTGGGCGAGATCTTCACGTTGAACACTTCCCCATCAACCTCTACAGCAAATTCCGTTGGCAGGTCTGCATGCGGGACGGCAGGCCCGTTAGCTTTGGCGGCGGGCGGTGCAGAAGGCTTCTTTGTATCGGCGCGTTTCACGGGTTTCCCCGGTATGAGGAGCTTGATCAGGAGTTCGTCGTCGGAGAGATCCGGGCCGATTTGTCGGCGCAGCTCTTCAACGGGCTTATCGTATCCAGCGGGCTTCCAGTTGATGAATTCCTTGCTCCTAGGCAAGCTCATGACCCTGTCCATTACCTTCGGCTCGACAGGAACAACAGGCTCTCCGTAGAGTCCCAACACATACTTGGTAGCTTCGTCGGTGAAACGCTCGTATCGCTTGCCCGAGAGAATATTCTCTATTGCCTGGGCGCCCACTATCTGCGAATAAGGGGTAGCCATCACCGGATACCCGAACTCCTTGCGAACCACAACCACTTCTTCGAGGATCTCATTCAGCCGGTGCTCCATCCCCACCTCCCGGAGCTGCCGTGTGAGGTTGGTCATCATTCCGCCGGGCACCTGGTGCTCGAAATGAAAAAGGTCGTACTCCATCGGCACGCCGATGGGCATGCCTTCCGTCTCGGCAATGTTTCGGAAATAGGAGGACACTGCTGCCAAGGCGTCCTCATCGATATCCGAGGAATAGCCCAATCGCTTGGCATTCCTCAGAACAGTTTCCACAGCCGGCAGGGAGGTCCCGTTGGCCAGAGGGGCGACCGCCGTGTGGAGGGTGGTGGCTCCTGCCTTGATCGCCTCCAGATAGCAAAGCGGAGCCAGACCTGAATTGCAGTGGGAATGGAACTCCAGGGGGAGCCCCTCAGAGTTCTCTCGTATAGTGGTCACCAACTTTCCGGTGTCCTCCGGGGTGATGACCCCTGAGGCGTCCTCGATCATGATCCGATCGATCCATTCCCTGGCCTGCATCAGCAGGCGGGTCTTCTGGGCCCAGACCTCCTGAGTGTGGACAGGGCTTGAGGTGTACATCACGGCCGGCACAATTTCAGACCCCTCAGCCTTGGCGATGCGTGCAAAATAGATGAATTTCTCCATTTCGTACTGGTAATCACAAATCCAGAAGCTTTTGATTCCATTGGCGATATTGCGCTTGATCCAGAGCGTGATGATGTCGCGCGGAGTGCTCAGATCAAAGGAGGAGAGGCTTCCGATCTGGTAGGACCCACGAAGAGGGGTTTTGGTTATCAGTTTTGCAAGCGTTCTTATTCTCTCCCATGGATCCTCGTTGAGATTGCGCACCTGCACCGTAAACGCCTGACTCCCCACTGTCGCTATGGAGAGGTACCCGACCTTGTCCATGGTTTCTGCAATCGGGACCATGTGCTCGGTCCTCATGGTGTAGCCCCAAAGACTCTGCTGTGCATCCCGTAACGTTTGGTCGACAAAATAAATCTTTTCGCCCATGGCGCGGTATATTCCTTTCCGGATCGAGTGGGTGATCCCTCTTCGAATTCGAGGTTATAATGAGGTCCATGTTTCCTTTTTGTCAACGAAAAAATGGGTCCTTCCGCCCTTGCCGTCCCGAAATGGGGATGGGGCGTCTCTGTCGCGAAGAGCAGGTTCGAGTTTCTCAATTCCGACTCCGTTGATTTCGCAAAAAGCCTGCCCGTACCTTTCCGACCCTGCTCGACTGCTTTGCCAGGGACCAAAAATCGACTGTGCGGTGTTTCCCTTATCCGGTCGCCGTGAGTTTTCGATGAGTGAAGATAAGCCGAAGGAAGCAGTAGAGTGCCCGTTTTGCCGCAAAACTTCAAAACGGAAATCCATTTTAGTGTTGACAGATAGGAAACAAGCGGGTATAGGCTCTAAACGGGAACAGGCGGCGCCTCCTTCCACAACTCTCCTGGAAAGGGAGCCTTCAGTGAGAGACTCGCAGCTTGTGATTCATCACTGACATTATCGGGAGATCACTCATGGTTGGAATTACATCTTTTGCAGCGTATGCACCGGCCTATCGGCTGAGCAGAGACGCAATATCCAAATTCTGGGGGACCAGAAGCCTCGGGGGAGAGAGGGCGGTCGCCAAATACGATGAAGACAGCCTGACCATGGCTGTGGCGGCAACCGTAGGCTGCGCCATGGGCAACCCACTCACGGTGGACGGGGTTTATCTCGCCAGCACCACCTTGCCCTATCAAGAGAAACAGGCGGCCGCCCTGGTGGCCGCAGCCGCTGATCTATCGAGGGAAATCAGAACAGCCGATTTCACCGGCTCCCTGCGGGCCGGAACGATCGCGCTCAATGCCGCGTTTGACGCGGTGAAAAGCGGTGGGGCGGAAAATATCATCGTCGCCGCAGCAGACTGCAGGATGGGCCAAGGAAAGAGTCAGTCTGAGCAACTGTTCGGCGAAGGCGCGGCAGCCATGGCGATCGGCAAGGAAAAGGTTCTGGCCAGCATCGAAGGAAGTTATTCGCTGTCCAGCGAACTAATCGATTCCTGGAGGCTTGAAGGAGACACGTTTACTCGGTCCTGGGAAGAAAGATTTGTGATTACCGAAGGGTACCTGAAAACCATGATGCGGGTGGTCTCGGGTATCCTGGGGAAGTACAGCCTCTCCCCGAGAGACTTTTCAAAAGTGGTCCTGTACGGACCGGACAGGAGAAGCCACGCTCTTTTGGCAAAGCAGTTGGGCTTGGACATGTCAGCTCAGGTTCAGGATCCACTGTTTCAGTACATCGGCAACACGGGAACCGCTTCGCTCCCGATGATGATTGTCGCCGCGCTCGAAAAGGCGAACCAGGGCGACTTGATCCTGGTTGCCAATTACGGAGACGGGGGCGATGCCTTTGTCCTTAAGGCGACCGAAAACATAAAAGCGCTGAAGAAAGATCAAGGGATGAACGCCGTTCTGACGAGGAGGATTCCTCTCAGCTATGAGCGGTATCTGAACTGGAGGAATCTGGTGCCTCTCCATGAGATATCGCGGCCTCCGTCCCCTCCGCCCTCCGTTACCTGCCTCTGGCGCGAGAGCCGGAATGTTCTCGCCTTGTATGGGACCAAATGCGTCAACTGCGGGTATCCCCAGTATCCCGCCCAGAGGGTTTGCGCAAACTGCCAGAGCAAGGATGAATATGAGAATTACAAATTTTCGGACAAGAAGGGGACCGTGGTGGCCTATACCGTCGACTACTTGACCAGCAACCGGGAGGCCCCGGCGGTTGTGGGAATCGTGGACTTCGAAGGCGGCGGCAGAATGATGTGCGAGATAACGGAATGCGAGCCCACTCAGATCAAGGTCGGAACGGCGGTGGAAATGTGTTTCAGAAAAATCGGCTTAAAAGGCGGTTTCCAGAACTATTTCTGGAAAGCGAGACCGATATAGGAATGGAGTGATGGAATATTGGAGTACTGGAGTATTGGAAAAACTAGAAACACCTTTTGCGCTCATTTCCAGTAACCCATTACTCCATCACTCCAATCCTTATGGTCGCTATTGCCGCTCAGGCGTATTGCGCCCTGGAGTTGAGGAGAAAGGAATAGATCATGGGCACGATCAAGGACAAAGTAGCCGTCATCGGGATGGGCTGTACCAAGTTTGGAGAGTTGTGGGAAAAGAGCGTTGATGATCTCATAACTGATGCGGCCTACGAGGCTTGTGAAGACGCGGGCGTCGAGCCCAAGGATATCGAAGCGGCGTGGTTGGGAACTGTTTTTTCAGGCCAGACGGCCCTCAGCCTCTCTTCTCCGTTAAAGCTCCAGTACATCCCTGTGACCAGGGTGGAAAACATGTGTGCCACGGGCACCGAGGCCCTTCGAGGCGCCGCCTATGCAGTGGCTGCAGGCGCATGCGACATTGCCTTGGCGCTGGGTGTAGAAAAACTCAAGGACACGGGATGGACCGGTGTCCAACCGGCCAATGTCATAGGAAGAACGGCCATGGGGACTGCCGGAACGGAGTTGGAGATTTCCCCCCCAGCCATGTTCGCTCTCCTCGCTTCAGGCTACTTCCACAAACACGGGCTGGAGCCCGAGTACGGAAAAAAGCTGCTGGCACAAATCGCCGTGAAAAACCACCACAACGGCAGCATGAATCCCAAGGCCCACTTCCAGAACGAAATCACCATGGAACAGGTCCTCAAGTCCCCTATTGTCGCGGCGCCCCTGGGGGTTCTCGATTGCTGCGGAGTCAGCGACGGGGCGGCGGCCGCCATAGTGACCCGTGCGGACATGGCCGGAAGCTTCCGAAAGGATCCCATTTATATCAAAACCATGGCCATCAGCGCGGGACCGGGCAGGGACCCCATCGTTCAGCACTATGATTTTGCCCACGTCGAGGAGAACGTCAGGGCGGCTCGGCGGGCTTATCAGGAAGCCGGCATCAGGAACCCTCGCGCCGAGCTGAGCGTCGCGGAAGTGCACGACTGCTTTACGATCCATGAGCTGTCGGTTTATGAGGATCTGGGCTGGAGCAGAAGAGGAGGGGCGAAGGATGACATCGAGGCCGGAACCTTCCAGCTCAAAGGAGAATTGCCCGTCAATACAGACGGAGGCCTGAAATGCTTCGGCCATCCTCTGGGAGCGAGCGGATTGAGAATGCTGTATGAGGTTTACAAACAGCTCCAGCAGAAGGCAGGCCCCCGTCAGGTAAATAATCCGCGACTCGGGCTCACTCACAACCTCGGGGGCACTATCTGGGGCGGCGTGGCATGCATATGCATAACGGGAAACGAACTGGACAAAGGATAATAAGACAAAATACAGGCACAAAGGTGCAAAGGCACAGAGGGCCAAAGGGACAGAGCGGAAGGGTCTTTCTGCTTTGTGCCTTTATCCCTATTTTAGAGGAGGTGACATCATGCCAAGGATAACAATTCGAGACTGGCCTCCCTATTCGCCCACCGATCAGAACAGGCGGGAGAACACGGTCATGGCCGCGAAGCTGATGATGAACGGGGCTCTGACCGCACCCAATGTGGGCGGTCTGCCCATGACCGAGGGCGAGATTATTTACGGCGAAGAGGAGCAGGAGACGCTTGCCAGGAAAATGGAGGAGCTTGCCTATGAAAGGGAAGGGTGGCAACACATTTTCCTCTATGAGGCTGTTATGGCCCGCCAGGCCGATGCCATTCTGCTCCTCGGGAATACCCGGGCCTACTCAAGCCCCTGGAATGGGGAGTGCGGCCTTTGCGCCGGCAGGCCGGATTGCAGCTTCGTCTACGAGCACAGAAACCAGAAAGCCGGAATCATCGACACAACGGACAGAAGGTGCGACAACATTGTCCAGGGACCTCTATGCGCCATGTACGCCCATCAACTCGGCTACAATGTCGGCAGTGCCTTGATGGTTGCGGCCCATCTCTACGTGGATGCCCGCCCCTTCCTCAGCGTCGGTCTGGCGGCTCAGAAACTCGGCTATTGTCGCGATTCCGCTGTGGTGATCGGGATACTCGTCAACGCGAGAGCAAAGTGCGAGCCTTCGGATCCGGCTACGGACTACCATATGGTCAACCTGGACAGGGCGATCGACGCTATTCGAAGCAATGTGAACCAATTGGGAGTTAGACCGGCCACCGGAAAGGAATACAGGGCCGGGGACCCCGCAATGAAGAAGTAGGCAGTAAGAAGTATGCAGTAAGCAGCATTGATACCCTGGAGCTACGCTACGGGGGCGTCTATGAAAAAAACTCGGTTGAGCGTTACGAACTGTTCGTTGCGAATTCCTCACCCCGCAACCTGCAACTCGCAACCCGCAACGGGAAGTTTCTAAGGAGAGAAGGAGGAACGGATATGCCTCTAATGGATGGAAAGAAGTTCGCGCAAGAGGGGCTCATGCAGGTGGCTCAACACTGTGCCCAGGCAGCGCTGCATGCCCCTCAACTGATAGGAAAGACCAATGTGAAGATGGAGATCGTTTCAGGAGAGGAGCTGAAGGATTACTTTCGAGTACAGGATGCCGCAAATAAGCTGGGTGCAAGGCTCTCGGGGGAGACTTACAAGGCTGCATATGCAATGGGCGAGCCTCCCGTTGTTTTGCTGATCGGAGCCGACGTGACCCCGATCGTCGAAGCGCCTTGCAGGGCCGCTTGTCCGGCGGGGATTGACGTGCCGCGCTACATTCGCCTGATTGGTGACGGAAAATATGATCAAGCAGCGGCCGTAGTCCGGGAGAAGGTCCCTTTCCCTTCAGTCTGTGCTTATGTGTGCCGCGCACCCTGCGAAAGCAAGTGTCGTCGGGGTACTTTGAGAGACCGTCCTATAGCGATAAAGGCTCTCAAACGCTTTGCTGTGGATCATGCGGGGAACATGGATCTTCGGAATCCGGCGGCCCAAGGGACCGGCAGGCGGGTGGCCGTGATCGGCTCGGGGCCGGCAGGGTTGACTGCGGCCTATTACCTGAAGCAGGTCTGCGGCCACGAGGTGACGGTGCTTGAAGCCCTGCCTCAACCGGGAGGCATGATGCGGGTCGGAATACCTTCTTACCGGCTTCCCAGGGAGTTGCTCGACAGGGAGATCGAGGAAATAAGACGTACGGGCGTCGATATAAGAACGAATAAGAAGGTGGATTCGCTGGAAACCCTGTTTGATGAGGGATACGATGCTGTCCTTGTAGCAGTGGGAGCACACGAAAGCAGGAAGATCCCCTTGCCGGGCACGGACCTTGGCGGGGTGCTGGTGGGGCTCGAATTTCTCAGGGACGTGAATCTCGGGAAGAAAGTGAAAGTGGGGAAAAAGGTTCTCGTGCTGGGAGGGGGAGATGTGGCACTCGATTGTGCCCGCGTGGCGCGTCGCCTCGGTGCCGAGGAAGTCCGTCTAGTATGCCTGGAGTCCAAAGACAAAATGCCGGCGGGCCCCGAGGAAGTGGAGCAGGGACAAAAAGAAGGTGTCTTCATCGAGCCCTGCTGTACCTTCACAAGAATTGTCGGTGAAAAAACCCATGTGGCAAGCGTGGAGTGCTGCGAGGTGGAATCATTCGCGTTTGACTCGGCGGGACAGGCCCAAGTGCGCATTAAGAAAGGCTCGGAGCGGACACTGAAAGCCGACACGGTCATTTTCGCCATCGGCCAGACTCCAGAGATACCTGTTTCATTCGGCTTGGCAACGGGTCCCGGGAAAACCCTTGAAGCCGACACTCACACGCTCGGCGCAAGTAGAGAGGGAGTTTTTGCGGCAGGGGATGTCCTCTCAGGAACCGCCTCGGTAATCGAGGCAATAGCCGCGGGACGAAAAGCCGCGGTTGCGATAGATCTTTACTTGGGAGGACTGGGGATCATCGATGAAGTTGTGGCTCCGCCCGAACAGGTTCCTGAATCCTCGCCTGCCCAGAAGTTGCGGGCGGAGAAGGGGACGGAACCGGAAAGGGCTCCTGTGCCGCTTTTGCCTGCGGAAAAGGCGTCGACGAGCTTCGAGACAGTCGAGCTTGGACTTGGCCAAGAGCAAGCGCTTCTCGAGACTTCCCGCTGCCTCAAGTGTGACCAGGTAGGTTTCGACTGCGGCGCCTGTGGCTTCAAGACGTGCCGCGAGGCGGTCGCCAACTGTCAGAATCGACTCAATGAGACGGGCGGTGAACCCTGGGGCTGGCTCATGAAAGGGCCGAGCTGTATCTGGAGAGCCATGGAATTGGGAATCAGCATTGACTGGGCCGCTGCCGCCGCTCATACTCTCAACGTGGAGAACAGGGTCGCGATGATCCCTGCCACGGCTTTCATGCGCATGGGACATATGGAGGGGTGTACCCTGGTCACTGTTCTTCCCTTAGGCCCGTGCAGGGAGCGATGGTACTTCTCTCCCGGGACCGGAAGAGAGGATTATCGCTCCGCCGAAATGGACAGAAGAGCCCAGATGCTGCAGTATCCTCCCCTGTGGATGCGCTTCACGGGCCCCGGCCGGGATCTGGGTCGGCGAGGCATAAATGTCAAGGATCGGTGGTGGGATCCGCCGTACACGCGCCTTGAGATCGTGGAGGACGACAAATGGGGAAACGCCGTGCTCGATAGAGATTACGCGATCTTCGCAGCCGCCGATGAAATAAGAAAGAAGAGGAAAAGCCGAAGGCTGAACCTTCCCAAGATAAAAGAGGTCCTGGACGGCAAGAAGAGCCGCTAGGATCACTTTGCCACTGCTGCTCCGAGGTGGTGAGATCTGTTTTCGGCGTTCAGCGGTTCCGGGTTTTCATTCACGAAGTGGTCGGCCGTGCGCCTTGTGCCTGCTTTCTGAGGAGGAAATGCCATGATCAGCCTAAAGGATATTGAAGAGACGATGTCGGTTTACATCAAGCATCAGACCCATCCTCTTGCCGTCAAATTGCTCCGTTGGGAGGACAAAACGCCGGAGGGTGCCAGGAACCCTGTCCGTGACTTCGGGGCGCCCCTCAGTCTGTGCCAGGCCCTGGCTCTCAGCCGGAAGGAGGGATTGACAATCGTGCTCGACAGAGACAGCCAATCTTGCCCCATCGCCCTTGCAGGTTTGGGATTCGTGAGGCCCGAGGTATTTCTGAGCGGTCAATTCGTGCTGGCACCAACTAACCAGTCATCGGAGGCTAGGCAAAAAATCGCGGCTTCGTTGCCGAGATTTGACTTCGGCGAGTATGAACGAATCCTGATTTCACCCATAAGAACGGCATCCTTTGATCCGGACGTCATCGTGTTTTACGGGAGCGGCGCCCAAGTGATGCGGATGATCCAGGCTGCAGTGTTTTCCTCGGGAAAAGGCGTGAATTCAACGGCCATAGGAAGCGGCGGTTGCCTCTTGCCGATCGTCGGTTCCATGATTGAAGGGGACTGCAAGTTCGCTGTTCCCGGCAACGGGGATCGCCGTCTTGGGCTGGTGGCAGACGGCGAGCTTGCCTTCGGAATGCCCAGGGCAAGGTTCGAAGAAGTGATCGCCGGATTGAAACTTTCCCATGAAGGAAAACAGACCTATCCCATCAGCCCCGGGTATTTGAAGTCGGAATACAAGATGCCGCCTTCCTACGTCCAACTGAGGACGGCTCTGATCGATGGATCCAAATAAGGTTGAGGAGGTAGCGCAATGCCAGGAGCTAAAACACCTTATGTACTCGGCGAACTGCTCGAAGACAGGGCCGGAAGAAACGGCCGGAGGATATTTCTTTACTTCAAGGATCGGACTTACACGTATGAGGAAATAAGCCGTTACGCAAACCGGTGCGCAAACGCTTTTCTCCAGCAGGGTGTGGTGAAAGGAGACAAGATCAGCATCATGCTCCCCAACTGCCCTGAGTTCCTGTTCATATGGTTCGGATCTGCAAAAATCGGAGCCGTGGAGGTCCCTGTCAATACATCTTACAAGGGCGAGTTTCTGCGCCACCTCGTGGACCAGTCAGATTCAAAGATTCTGTTCATCGATCGCGAATGGCTGGATCGCCTGAAGCTGATCGAGGACAACCTCAAGAAGTTGAAGACGGTGGTGGTCCTGGGAGGGCTTACCAAGGATGAGGCGGCAGGCTCTAATATCCCTATGATGAGCTTCGAGGATTTCTTCGACGCTCCCGAGACTCCGGTGGACATCAAAGTTTATCCCCATGACCCCCAGAACATCATCTACACTTCAGGAACAACGGGCCTCTCCAAAGGCGCTCTTGGTCCCCACAAGTTCTGGATCGTGGTGGCGGAGCAGTTGCTTCCCCTGCGCGAAGGAGGCAGGGATGATATTTTTTACACCTTCCTGCCTCTATATCACATGAACGGGCAATGCCTGACCGTGATCACCGCTCTCCTCGCAGAGGGTCAGGTGGTCCTGTCGAACAAGTTCAGCGCTACCCGCTTCTGGGATGACATCCGCAAGTACAAGGCGACCCAGTTCAACTACCTCGGCGCCGTGATCCCTATTCTCGAAAAGCAGCCTGAGAAGCCCGAAGACATCGACAACCCTGTCAGAATTGCCTTCGGCGCCGGGTGTCCACAGGCGGTCATGGACCGCTTTGAAAAAAGGTTTGGGTTGAAGTGCATGGAAGGATTCGGCATGACCGAGATAGGTATCCCGGTCCACACCACACTCTATGACCGGAGACCGGGTTCGTGCGGCAAACCTCTACCTATCTATGAGATCGAGGTTGTCGACGATGAGGACAATGAGGTTCCCCCTGGGGTGCCGGGAGAGATCGTGTTCCGCCCTAAAGAGCCCTTTACCATGATGCTCGAATACTACAAGATGCCTGACAAGACTCTAGAGACGTTCAGAAACCTCTGGTTCCATACCGGAGATCTGGCGAAAAGGGACGAGGACGGCTACCTTTATTTTGTCGACCGGAAGAAAGATTCCCTCCGTAGAAGAGGGGAGAACATTTCTTCCTTCGAGGTGGAACGGGCAATCAACACTCACCCCAAAGTTCTCGAGTCGGCAGCAGTTGCTGTGAAGGCGGAAATGCCTGAAGATGAAGTTAAAATATGCGTGGTGCTCAAACCCGGGGAGAAGTTGACACCCGAAGAGCTTATCGCTCACGCGGCCGAAAGAATGCCTTACTTTGCCGTGCCGCGCTTCGTGGAGTTTATGGACAGTCTGCCAAAGACCCCCACGGAGCGCATACAGAAGTACCTGCTGAAACAGGCAGGCATTACGCCGAACACGTGGGATCGTGAAAAAGCAGGGGTCAAAATCAAACGGTAACCTCAAGACCTCCTGTAATTGTACATCACGGCAAGGAGCTTCGCCTTTTTCTTTCCCAAGCTCCTCCCCGTGTGGGGCACGTTGGCATCAAAATAGACTGAGTCGCCTTTTTCCATGATGTAACGATCCCCGTTGTAGATGAGTTCATGTTTGCCTTCAAGGACGTACATGAACTCCTCGCCCTCGTGTTGGAAAATGGCCTCCTCCTCAAATGCGGGTTCGATGATGAAAGGCTCCATGTTCTTGCCGGACTTGTCGGAAGCTAGGGCTTCGTAATTGTACCCGTACAACGACCCCTCAGCCAAAGAGCCAACACTCTTGATTACCTTCCCCCTGGCTTTCTTGGTGAAGGAAATTGTTTTGTCTGTGCTTTCTTGAGGATTCTCTCCCAGGAAAAAGGCGGCTTCAGTTCCCAAAGCTATAGCGATTTTATTCAAGGTGGAATATGGAGGCGCTTTCTTGGATCGCTCAATCTTTGAGAGATAACCCTTGGTCAGACCTGTGAGGTCCGCCAATTTGTCCAAGGTGATCTTCCTTTTTTTTCTGAGATTCCCTATGTTCTTCGCGATGCTTTCCTCACCCATGCAAAGACCTCCGCGAATAATTGATCATGACGCCTCATCCCAATCTGCTTAGCATGAGGTCCAGAATGCGGTCAACAGGCTTCTTCTGTTCCGCGATCACCTCAGCCCGGGTCTGCAACAAAATGACACTGTCCGGGCACTCCGCTTCATGATCCACGGCCCATTCAGTATCTTGCGGCACTCCGAAGTGTGCCTCCAATACTTTGCCCAACCTCCCTATTTCCCTAACCTCCTCATCGTTCAAACAGAACATGCCACATTGGTCGGAAGGGGTCTCAACTTCCTCCACACCCACATCTCTAAAGGTGATGCATCTCTTCTTGGTGCCGAGCTTCCTGTCTACGACCCCGAGGGTTTCCTTGTCGAGGACATACATGTCGGGCATGGCTTCACCCCCTACGACGCTTTCCCCCAGTCCCCAATTTGCCTCGATGATCATTCTGGATCGATCTCCGGAGTTGGGATCGGCCGTGAAGAGAACGCCTGCGGAACGGGCATTCACCATTTTAATCACGGCCACACCAATCGGGTCGCTCTCCAACGGCGCCCCGGCCCGTTTTCTCGCGGACAGGGACCTCGCATTGAAGGTGCTTGACCATACCTTGACGATCTTCTCGATGAGTTCCGACTCTCCTTTGACGTTCAAATGGGTCTCGTACTGACCCGGATGGCTTGCCGCTCCGGCGGACCTGGTGGAGACAGCGATTGCTTCCGCCCGGCAGGCCCGGCACATCTCTCTGTAATAGGCTAGGATTTGCTGCCGCATATCGGGAGGCATTTCTTTTGATTCCAGGATTCCTCTCAATACCGCACTTGCGTCATTGAAATGGTCTATTCTCTCAAAGCGGTGGCCAAGGCTTCCAAGATATTCGCTTACCTCTGCACCGGCTCCCGTGTCAGACATGAATTTCTTGTAAGCTTCAAGAGACAGGGCGAACCCGGGAGGCACCCGCAATCCGATTTTGGCCATTTCGCCTAGGTTGGCGCACTTCTTGCCGACGATGGGATTGAACTCCTGACCCAGTTCCTGAATCCTGTAAATATAGTCAGTGGACATATGGCCCTTCCTTTTCTCCTTTCCCGGGGGAATCGTCCTACGGGGCTGCCTCAACGCATCATGCGACGGGATCTTTCAATCCGTCCAGAAAAGTTTCGGAGGTCGTGACCCAGCCAAAATTGGATTTGACATTAAAGATCGTTGCCTCCTGTGTAAGGGGTGGCCCCGCCTGGCTTACGGCATCGGTTATAAGAATTGGAAAGTAGTCCAGGAAAAAGGCGTGGCGGAGTGTCGATTCCACGCACAAGTTGGTAGCGGTTCCTACAAAAACAAGATACCTAATGCCGTAAGTGCTGAGGATGATTTCCAGGTTGGTTCCTATGAATCCGTCGTATTTCTGCTTCTTGACAACAAGGTCTCCGGACACTGGTTTTAGCTCTTCGATAATCTCCGCTCCCCACAGGCCGTAAATGTAAAACTTGTCTTTGAGATCGGGGCGCTCACGAATCAGTCTCAGCCCTTTTGCCTTGAGGTTGTAAGGCGAATCCGCAGGACCTCTATCAGACAGATCGGGACTGCATCCCATCTTGAAGTAGATGATTTTTGCACCATGTTTCCTGGCAGCGTCGATGATCTTGCAGCAGGGGTCGACGATTCCCTGGACTCCTGACAGATCATATCCCGCTATATCGAAATAGCCTCCCCTTTTCACAAAGGCATTCTGCATGTCGACGACGATGACGGCCGTCTTCAGGACATCGATCCGAATGGTTTCCGGCTCCGCTCTGATCAACGCGATACGCTCCTGGTGCTGATTCGGCATGGCGTCTCCCCTCATGCCCTCTCCCTGCGCTTCAGCAAGAGCAAGACAGGGAGTTGGAAAAACTTCTTTTAATGAACAAAAACGATTCCTACGGAAAGTGCACTCGGCACTTCCGCGGGATTGACACTTCTGTAAATCGGGTAGATCCGCCACCCGACCCTGGTGACAAGTCCGTAGACATCAATCCCTACTGATTCCATGGACGGCCTGGCCTTGAGAGGATAGGGACAGGTCCCCCCTGCAAGGGCAAGGCACTGATCCTGGCCGCACAGGGCCCTTCGGCAGCTTCCCTGGGTAAAACCCATGGCAAGGTAGTATCCGTTCCCGAAGGCGAGGGTCTCCAGGGTGCCCGCAATTTCGAAGCACCTCCTGCTCCAATCGGCCGCAGCATGCCGCTGTGTGGATCGAACCGAAAAATGCTCCACCGGAATGATCTGAAGAGCAAACAAGACGGCATGATGGTACCGGGACAGGGCCTTTTTCATGAATTCCGGCGAAGGGGTGTGTGGCGGGCAGAAGAGAGACTTGCCGTAGTTAGGGCACAGAGGAACGGAGCACTTCAACCTCACTCTCTCGTCGATCTGAGCCCAATCCGCGGGAATGACTTCAGCAAGCGAAGCACCCATTTCGATGGCCTTTTCTTTAAAGAGACGCGTGTCCTCTTGAAGTCTTTCTTCAGGGATCTCAAGTCTTACTAGCGTTGAGGGACCTCGTTGGTCGGTCGGCATGACTCTTCCCCTGAACTCAACTCCACATGCAGTTCCGGACGCACCGGAAGCGTTGGTGAGCGCAGATTTTCTCCGTACGGGCAAGGAAATCCATGGTGTGTCGGCGCAAGGTTGAAATTTTGCGAATGCGAAAGCGTTTCGTGTTGCCTTTTTGGAACATAGCTTTTTTGTTTCCAAATTGTCAACAAAAAAAGCTTTCCAGAACTTCACTTTTGTAGCCTTCTTCCTTTGGCCGGCGCGGCGGCGGAAGTTTCCCCAAGGGGAGCCGCTGTAATCAGGCAACGGCTGTCTTTTCACGGAAGACCCGGGAGTTCTTTTGGAATTCCGATGTCCTGCTTTTCTGTCGACCTCTGAAGATATTTTTGTTGACAATAAGGAAACTGAAAGCTAGATAGAGCAATAAGCCTACAGGACATTGTGATTTTGTGTTTGCCGGCTGGAGCCGCTCGCCTGGGGGCGGTAAAACGTGGCTTGAAGCTGTCCCGTTGTTCTCACTCGATGAAAGTCGTTGCAAAGGAATTCAACCGCGCGAGTCTCATTCGAGGGATCAATTCAAACAAAGGAAAGGAGAGATGGAAATGCTACATCCAGCGTATGATCTTACCTTCTATGAGTTCGATGATGAACGGGACACGAAAGTCTGGGATGTCCTCTTGTGCGATCTCGTTCACGGAAACCCCCCCTTGAAACCCCTTTATCTGGGCATCGGGTGGTACTGGTACGTTTACGCCATCTCCAACGCTGCGGAGACGCTCCACCTTCCAACCACCAAGGGTTGGGGCTATCGGGTTAAAGACGGATACCTGTACCTCACGGCCATGAGAACGACGAAGGAAGAAGCCAAAGCCCGTGAACCCGTCTTCAGAGAGAAGATCAGGCCCTTCATAGAGGATTTCATGAGCGTGTGGGATCCTCTGAAAAGGGAATTGATGGACACATACAAGCAATATAAGGAAACCTACGGTTTGCAGGAATGGAACGACATCAGAAAGCTGAGCAACATCGAACTGCTGAAGTTTTTCCTTGACTACGCCTTCATAATCAACCGCAAGGAGGCCGAAACTCACATGCTCACACTGGTTGCAACAAACTACATCAATGGTTTGTTTCAGCAGATGTGGTTCGAGCTTTTCGGGAAGCAGGCGCCTATCGATCCGGATTTTAGCGCTCTGATGGGCGGATACGAGGCCCAGGACGCCAAAGTGAATAGAGAGCTTTGGAAAATATCGAGAAAGGCTTTTGATATGGGCCTGGAAAGCGTCTTCAAGAAGGAAGACAATAATGTTGTCCTGAAGGAGCTTGAAAAGAGCGATAAGGGGAAAGAGTGGCTGAAGGCGTACAATGAGTTCCTCACGGAGCACGGGTGGCGATGCGAGCGCATGCACGCCTACGACAATCCCGCATGGATCGAAGACCCCTCCCTTGCGATCGGGCGGGTCAAGCTTTACCTGCATCAGGAAACCTTTCCTTTTGACACGGAGCGAAAGCGTCTCATTGAGAAGAGGGAAAAGGCTGAAAAGGATGTGCTGGCGAAATTGCCTGCCGAGCAGAAAGAGTGGTTCGGCACTTTGATGAAATCGGCGCAGATATCGGGATACTGGAGCGAGGATCATACCTATTATTGCGATTTCTACGTCGGGGCTCTGGGACGATGCATTGTCACTGAGATCGGAAGGCGCTTTGCCAAAGCAGGATGCATCGACTCCCCCGAGGATATCCATTTCCTTCACGCCCATGAAATCAGAAAAGCGGGCGTAGCCATGGGAGATGTCAATCTCCGGCCTTACGTGGAGAGAAGAAAGCAGGCGTGGGAAAAGGCCCTCGATTTCGATCCGCCCACCTTCATCGGAAACATAGAAAAGGCGGGGGAGGTCTTGAAAAGCGATCCGACCCTTTCCGTGTCCACTCAACTCCCCATCGTGAGGGAAGAGCTGAAGGCGGATCTTTACGGCGCCGCGGCGGCACCGGGAATGGTCGAAGGACCGGCCAGGGTCATCATGGATGCCAGAAAGCTCTCAGAACTAAAGGACGGAGAAATCCTCGTCGCCCCCGGGACCTCTGCGGCATGGACCGTGGCCTTCAGTGTTATCAAGGGTCTCATCACCGACGGAGGCGGTGCCCTGTCGCACCCCGTCATAATGGCGAGAGAGCATGGGATTCCTTGCGTTGCAGGCTGTTTGCAGGGAACGCAGAAGATCAAAACGGGGCAGAGAGTGAGGATCGATGGGGACTTGGGGGTCGTCTATATCCTAAACAAGTAAGAGACACTGGGACTTAAAGATTCATCGCAGGTTGCTCAAAACCGCTCAGATACAAGGCGCGTCACAGGTGCAAGGCTCAAGGTACACGGCGCACGGAGGAATGAAAAAACAAAAACCTTGAGCCTTGTGCCGTGCGCCGTGTACCGTACAGCTTTCCTGCTAGAACGCTCTCATCCACTCCGGCTTAATCCCCACTCTCCCCTCCAGGGCCGCATCGATCAAGTCCAGGGCCTCCTGCCGGCCTTCCGGGAGCCGCACATTCACCGAAAGGTAATTTGATGCGTGATTGGATGCGAAAGTGCCGCCTCTCAGGTAGGTGTGGGCTATCATCTCCCGCATTTCAATGAGCATACCTCTTTCGTCAGGCAGCTCCAGCTCACCTTTCTCAAGCTGATTCCAGAAGGG
>Ga0068714_10001929_pt1 | contig 28212 bp, 21 predicted proteins | sample MTBNYHSulfiMetaG_FD_62988 | JGI IMG/M metagenome (GOLD analysis project Ga0068714, IMG submission 62988) | Enrichment culture microbial communities from rom New York Harbor, USA that are MTBE-degrading - MTBE-NYH (New York Harbor Sulfidogenic)... | ecosystem: Environmental > Aquatic > Marine >... | reverse complement strand
CTATGCCAGTGGGGGTGGTGACTGTCCCGAGGCATCAAATTCTGCGTTGCTGACGTCACTCAATAATTTCCCTCTCATTAGTACTGATATGCAGTTGCGGGGCGGACGTGTTCTGTTGGCCACCGATGCCTCAGCAGGCGATTACATGCTAGGACCTCTTGTATCTGTTCAGGCAGCTATGCGGGGTGTCAGCGTTGATGCGATCCTGACCGACGACTGCTACGCTGAGGAATCTGCTACTGGTCTGCGCGCTCTGAGTACAACCTTTGTTCCGTCGGAAAACAACGATCCGACGACGACCAAACTGGATTTGGCGACAACCAAATTGCCTGCTACGGTTCTCGCAGCTACTACTCTGCTGGGTGATCCACTTTCCTCCTACTCTGCACGTACTCAGTTGAAAGCATTGACAGCACAAACAGGTGGTGTGTTGTTCAATGTGTCGCGTGTAGAAGTAGATGACGTGGTGCCTACATTGCTGGAACTGAGTTCGCCTGCTACAGCAGTGATTCGTTCTTGGCGTGTCCGCAGTGACATGGGTACCATCGGTGATATCGAGATACCTGTCGATGATACGTTTGGTGCGCAGGTCAGCTTCATGATTACAGCCTCGACCGCTGCAGCACTGCCCTCTTTCACTCTGTTGGATCCGGCGGGCAACGTGGTCGATGCAACGAGTCCTGGTGTTACACGCCTACTTCTTAGCTCTGTCGATAAATACACTGTTACCAGTCCGGCCACCGGCACCTGGCGGGTCCGTTTCGACAAGCCGGGTGACTTTATTATCCGGGCCTTCGGTGAAAGTTCGCTGAGGATTGCTGACCTGCGGCTTTTCGATCCTTCCGTTGCGCCCTTTACTCCTGATATCGATATCATGCCGTTGGAAGGCCAGCCGACAATTGGCAAGGAACTGGGTATTGAACTGGCAATGACCTCCGCCGCCGACGGTATCGATGAAATGGTCCTACGCCGGGACGATGGCACTCCATTGGTAACCTATACTCCTGTCGAGTTACGTGTTGGCCAGTATCGTGTGAGCTTTGTTCCTCCGGCCGAACCATTCCTCATCGAGGTGGCGGGGCGAAGCGCAGGCGGTATGTCTTTTCTGCGCCAGACTCTTGTCCCTGTGCATCCTCAGAGTGTTTCCCTGAGGGTAGAACCAAAGGTGGCAAGTGCCATGATTGATACTGCTGCGGACATCAATGTCACAGTGAGCAATAGTGGTGATACTGACGCTGTCTATTCCCTGACTGCTACTTCTTCTGATTCCTCCTGGTCCATGGAGTATCCTGTTACGGTGGAAGTTGCACCGGGCGACAGCACTACCGTAACCTTGCGGGTCTGGGTACCGACCGATGCACTGGAAGGAGCGGGTACAAATGTTGTTCTGATGGCCCAGGATTCGGCTAATACCCTGATGCGGAACAGTGCGAGTGTGCAAGTTATCGCCAAGGTCAATCTACCTCCGGTCTGCACCGTTGCCCAAGCAAGCCAACCGTTTTTATGGCCACCTAAACACCATCGGCACCACGTTCCAGCCCAAGTTGGCGGTTACCGTCATCGGCAGGACAACATGGTGGTTGAGTCAATCATTGGCGTAACCGACCCGGATGGTGACGAGGTAGGCATTACTATCACAGCCATTACCCAGGACGAGCCAGTTACGAGACGCAAAGGTGACCACACCTCGCCTGATGGTAGCGGAGTCGGGACGGCGAAAGCTGCTGTGCGTAACGAACGGGATCCACATGGAGATGGACGTGTCTATGCCATTCACTTCGATGCCAATGACGGTAACAGTGGAAGTTGCTCAGGAACGGTGAACGTCAGCGTACCTCATGACCATCACCACCCGGCAGTAGACAGTGGACAGGACTACGACTCCACACAACGCTGATCCGCAGAGGGTCGGGAGCACTAGCCCCCGGCCCTGTCGGCGGAAGGGAGGTACGGCGCAGGCCTGGCTGGCGCTTATCCTCCTGACAGCTTCCTCATCCGTTGCCATGGGTGATTCGCCTCCCGCCGTGACAGCGGTCGACAGTTTCAGCAAGCCTCGCTCATGGGATGGCCGCATCGCCATGCCCTATTTCGATGCGCAGAACCAACTCCTCTGGAACGATGATCCGGTAACCGAAGCGGGCGATTGTTCCGTCGAGTGGTTTCCGCAAGCAAACCTGTCGTCTGCCCGCTGCAACCGGCGTACGGTGATGTTGAACCCGCGCGTGGATGAGTGCCGCTGTACCGGCAGAACGCCTGGCGGTGCCGGTACTGCCATTGCCTACGCGGGCATCGACGACTCATCCCATGAGAGTTGGCGACGACAGAGCCTCACCCCCGGACAGATTTCGAAACCGAGACTTGCCGGCTCCACCCCGGATGGCCTGGTATTCGATACCTCCGAGGTTTGGTCGCCCTACACCGGTGATACCATCACTCCCGCCCTCTCTCCACGTGCAGTTTTTTACACCTCATGTTATCTACCTTGGCGCCACGCATACCTCACGTTCGACGCTGACGTCACGCTGTTCCACGCCAAAGGTGGCCTCTCTTTGCAAACCATGGATGGCAAACGGGAGCTGGTACTGCCCGTGGAGACTACTCTGTTCGGTTTTTACAGAGTGGAAGCCCTTGCGCCCATCCCGGGTACTTCGCTGGTTATTCTCGGGGAGGAGTACAGCACGCGCGGTCCGGGTAGCGCACGGTTCGAATTGTTTGATCTGGAATCAAAAAAAGTGTTGTTTCAGGACGAACGCTCAGAGGGTCACTATATTGCGGACGTACGGGTTGTGGCGGGAACCGACGGCCATGTGGCTTTCTCGTATCTGGACGAGAGCCTGGGCAAACATCAAGTGGTGCACTACCGCATACGTTGAACGCCTTGCAGGGTGTGAGATGTGTGGAGGGGGAGTCAGTAATCAGTAAAAAAACGTTGCGAAGCTTGGGCCCAGGGGAGCGATCATTGACGAGTGACGGCTTTGATTGATGGGATTCATCCCATCCTACCCCTCCCCCTCACCCGTACAGCCTTCGCTCCAGCCCGGTGTGCTGCAGCAGGGTGGTGGCGATCTCCTCGATGGAGACCGCGCTGGTGTCGAGGAAGGGGATGTTCTCGGCGCGGTACATCGCCTCGGCGGCACGCACCTCGTAGCGGCACTGGTTGATCGAGGCGTAGTTGCTGTCGGGGCGGCGTTCGCTGCGGATCTGCTGCAGCCGCTCCGGGGCGATGGTGAGGCCGAAGAGGCGCTGGCGATAGGGCTCGAGGATCTTCGGCAGGTTGGGCGATTCGAGATCATCCTCGGTGATGGGGTAGTTGGCGGCACGAATGCCGTACTGCAGCGCAAGATAAAGGCAGGTAGGGGTCTTGCCCGAGCGGGAGACGCCGATCAGGATCACCTCCGATTGCGGGTAGTCGCGCAGGGTATTGCCGTCGTCGCTGCCCATGGCGAAGTTGACCGCATCGATGCGCGCCTTGTAGTCGGAGTAGACCCCCATGCCGTGGGAGCGGCCTACGGCGTGGGCCGAGTCGATCCCCAGCTCACTCTCCAGCGGGTTGATGAAGGCATCGAAGAAGTCGAACAGCAGCCCCTCGCTGGTGTCGATGATAGCCCTCACCTCGGGATTGAGCAGGGTGCTGAACAGCAGCGGCTTGCAGCCGTCACGCTCGGCAGCCTGGTTGATGCGGGTTACCGCCTGGCGGCCCTTCTCAACGGAGTCGAGAAAGGGGAGGGTGGCCTTGCGGAACTCCACCCCCTCGAACTGGGTCAGCAGGCTGTGGCCCAGGGTCTCGGCGGTGATGCCGGTGCGGTCGGAGAGAAAAAAGACGGATCGATTCATATGAAAAACCTTCAACGCAAAGGTCGCAAAGACGCAAAGGGCACAAAGGGCGCAAAGTTGTATAGGCCGATTTGCTGGCTTATGCCGTTCAGGACAATCGGGTTCCTGTTCCGACACTCATCAGTTTATGTAGCCACATTACAGCACGCGTGCACCACAAATAGCTTTCTTCGCGTCCTTTGCGTCTTTGCACCCTTTGCGTTAAGGCCTTTTTCCCTACCCGACCTCACCGGCCAGGTAGAGCCCGGTCTGCACCACGGTGTCGGGGTTGAGGGAGATGCTGGTGATCTTCTCCTCCAGCAGCCACTTGGCGAGATCCGGGTGGTCCGAGGGGCCCTGGCCGCAGATGCCCACGTATTTGCCCTGCTTGTGGCAGGCGGTGATCGCCATCTTCAGCATCTTCTTCACCGCCGGATCGCGCTCGTCGAAGGAATCGGCGATAAGTCCGGAGTCGCGGTCCAGGCCGAGGGTCAGCTGTGTCATATCATTGGAGCCGATAGAGAAACCGTCGAAATATTCCAGGAACTCGTCGGCCATGACCGCGTTGGAGGGGATCTCGCACATCATGATCACCCGCAGTCCGTTGTCGCCGCGCTTCAGGCCGTTTTCGGCCAGCAGTTCGGTGACCCCTTTGGCCTCACGCAGGTTACGCACGAACGGCACCATGATCTCGACGTTGGTGAAGCCCATCACGTCGCGCACCTTCTTCAGCGCGCGGCACTCCAGCTCGAAGCAGGGACGGAAGTCGGCAGAGATGTAACGGGCGGTGCCGCGGAAGCCGATCATCGGGTTTTCCTCGTGCGGCTCATAGCGCTCGCCGCCGATGAGGTTGGCGTACTCGTTGGACTTGAAGTCGGACATGCGCACGATCACCGGCTGCGGGTGGAAGGCGGCTGCCAGGGTGCTGATCCCCTCGACCAGCTTCTCCACGTAGAACTCGACCGGGTCGCCGTAGGCGGCGGTCTGGCGGTCGATGATCGCCTTGAGCTCGTCGCTCTGGTCGGCGTATTCGAGCAGGGCGCGCGGGTGGATGCCGATCATGCGGTTGATGATGAATTCCAGCCGCGCCAGGCCCACGCCGGCATTGGGGATGCTGGCGAAGTCGAAGGCGCGGTCCGGGTTGCCCACGTTCATCATGATCTTGGTCGGCAGTTCCGGCAGCTCGTCGGCCTGGCTGCGGGTGACCTCGAACTTGAGCAGGCCGTCGTAGATGAAGCCGGTGTCGCCCTCGGCGCAGGAGACGGTAACCCGCTCGCCGTCACTGATGGAACTGGTGGCGTCGCCGCAACCGACTACCGCCGGGATCCCCAGCTCGCGGGCGATGATTGCGGCGTGGCAGGTGCGCCCGCCGCGGTTGGTGACGATGGCCGAGGCGCGTTTCATGATCGGCTCCCAGTCCGGGTCGGTCATGTCGGTTACCAGCACGTCGCCGGGCTGTACCTCATCCATCTGTGCAATATCCTTGATCACGCGGGCGGTGCCGGCGCCGATGCGCGCACCGATGGCCCGGCCGCTGCAGCGCACCTCGCCCTTTTGCTTGAGCCGGTAGCGCTCGATCACCTTCTTGTCGTCGCGGCTTTTCACCGTTTCGGGACGCGCCTGCACGATGTAGAGCTTGCCGTCCTCGCCGTCCAGCGCCCACTCGATGTCCATCGGTCGGCCGTAGTGCTGTTCGATCAGCACCGCCTGGCGGGCCAGATCTTCCAGTTGTGAGTCGTTGAGGCAGAAGCGCAGGCGATCGGCCTCCGGAACCTCGACGGTCTTGATGCTGCGCCCGACGGTGCGATCGTCGTCGTGCACCATCTGGATCGCCTTGCTGCCGAGGGTGCGACGCAGCACCGCCGGACGGCCGGCGCCGAGGGTCGCCTTGTGCACGTAGAACTCATCCGGGTTGACCGCGCCCTGCACCACCGCCTCGCCGAGGCCGTAGGAGCCGGTGATCAGCACCACCTCGCCGAAGCCCGACTCGGTGTCGAGGGTGAACATCACGCCGCTGGCGGCAATATCGCTGCGCACCATGCGCTGGATGCCGGCGGAGAGCGCCACATCGGCGTGGTCGAAGCCCTTGTGCACGCGATAGGCGATGGCGCGGTCGTTGTACAGCGAGGCGAAGACGTGTTTCACCGCTTCCAGCACATTGTCGCGGCCGCGGATGTTGAGGAAGGTCTCCTGCTGGCCGGCGAAGGAGGCATCGGGCAGGTCCTCGGCGGTGGCGGAGGAGCGTACCGCTACCGCAGGCTCACCGTCGGTCGACATGCTCTCGTAGCAGGCACTGATCGCATCCTCCAGCGCCGGCGGGAACGGGGTCTCGATGATCCAGTTGCGGATGGTCTTGCCCGCCTCGATCAGCGCACCGACATCCTCCACATCGAGCCGCGACAGCAGGCCGTTGATGCGCTCGGCGAGGCGGTCGTGGTTGAGAAAGTCGCGGAACGCGCTGGCGGTGGTGGCAAAACCGCCGGGCACCTGCACGCCGGCGGCGGAGAGGCCGCTGATCATCTCGCCAAGGGAGGCGTTCTTGCCGCCGACCCGCATGACATCATTCATCCCCAGGGCCTCTAACCCGACAGTGTACTCGTTCATCTCCCCGAAGCTCCTCGTAGTGTTGGAAAGGTGTTCAATGTTGTTCATCGCTTTCACTCCATTAATTTGTTTCCACGCAGGAGCGCGGTAACGATGCACGGATGGGTTTTGCCACAGAGGTCACAGAGGGCACTGAGCAATCAATGCCACAGCCGAATGAGTCTATGGGCGCAAAAATACGACTCAGCATGGATGCAATATTCATCTCTCTGTGTTCTCTGTGACCTCTGTGGCAATTCATGTTGTTATGTCTAACCATCACGCTTGCAACTGCCACCATGACAACCGCAGTTTTTCCCGCAGCCGCCGCCCTCTTCGCGGGCGGGGCCGAGTTCCGGATGGCGCGCCGCAAAGAGGCGCGCCAGTTGTTGCACGGTGATCCAGCCGAGCATCAGCAGCAGCGTTGCGGAGATTGCGATCAGCATGTTCTGAATCATTTCATTACCCCCTTAATTGCCACAGAGTCACAGAGGTCACAGAGAATTGCATCTTCATGTCCAGTATCGCGGCGCATTGAAAGGCTGGGTGAACGGAATTTGGGGAAAGGCTGTTCCCGATAAAAACACCACCTCTGTGTACTCTGTGCCCTCTGTGGCTGAATTGCTTTTTCAGAATCATCACTAGCTCCCGATGCCGGCAAAGCCCATAAAGGTGAGCGAGAGCAGGCCGGCGAGCATCAGGCTCATTGCCGCGCCCTGGCTGACGCTCGGCACGTTGGCCAGCTCCAGCCGTTCGCGCAGCCCCGCCATCAGCAGGATGGCGAGGGTGAAGCCGGCCCCGGCACCCAGGCTGTAGACCAGCGACTGCAGCAGGGTGTACTCCTTGAAGGTCTGGAACAGGGCCAGGCCGAGGATCGCGCAGTTGGTGGTGATGAGCGGCAGGAAGATCCCCAGCGCGCGGAACAGGCCCGGGCTGAATTTCTTCATCGTCATCTCCACCAGCTGCACCGCCGAGGCGATCACCGCGATGTAGCTGATGAGGCGCAGGAACTCGATCTGGAACGCCACCAGCAGCTCGTTGATGAAGAAGGCGCACAGCGAGCTGACCAGCATCACCAGCGCGGTGGAGATGCCCATCGGCACCGCGGTGCCGAGCTTGCCCGACACGCCGAGAAACGGACACAGGCCGAGGAACAGGCTGAGCACGAAGTTGTTGATCAGCAGCGCATTGAGAAAGATGAAGGAGAGCGATTCAGTTTCCACCGGCGGCCTCCGCTTGCAGTACGGTTTTTTCGCGACGCTGGCGCACCCAGGCGAACAGCAGCAGCCAGGTGCCGAGGACGAAGAACCCGCCCGGCGGCAGCACCATCACCACCCACGGCTGGAACTGACTGCCGAACAGTTCGATGCCGAACAGGGTGCCGTTGCCGAGGATCTCGCGTACCGTGCCGAGGCACAGCAGCGCGATGGTGAAGCCACCGCCCATGCCGAGCGCGTTGACGATCGCCTTCGTTGGCCGGGTCTTCGAGGCATAGGACTCGGCCCTTCCGAGGATCATGCAGTTGACCACGATGAGCTGGATGAAGGCGCCAAGCGCGTTGTACAGCTCCAGGCTGATCGCCTGGATGAGGTAATCGACGATGGTGACGAAGGTGGCGATGATCACGATGTAGCTGGCGATGCGCACCTGGCGCGGAATGGCGTTGCGCAGCAAGGAGACCAGCGTGCTCGAGGCGAGCAGCACGAAGGTGGTGGCCACGCCCATGGCGATGGCGTTGATCGCCGAGTTGGTCACCGCCAGCACCGGGCACATACCCAGCAGCATCACGAACACTGGGTTCTCCTTCCACAAACCGGCAAGGAAGGTGTCCATCGTGATCTCATGGTTCTCTTTCATGTGACCCTCCTAAAATCCTTCAACGCAAAGGACGCGAAGACGCAAAGGGTTTGCTGTTGTCTGATGTACGTTGGTTCATTACTTGCAGCAACATCCGAGTGCGCTTCAGTGAAATTGATTGATGCGTCGTTTGTATTCACTTGCATTTCCTTTGCGTCCCATTGCGTTCTTTGCGTTTCAGTCTTTTTCAGTTCTTCAATCCGCGGCACCAGCAGGGGCAGCAGCCGCTGGGTGCTGTCGTTGAGGGCCTTGCCGACGGCCTTGGAGGAGATGGTGGCGCCGGAGATGGCGTCGATCTCCCAGGGGTTCTGCTTGCTGCCGTGCTTGACCGTGACGATGGCGTTGGCCAGTGCGCTCATGCTGTCGTTGAGCCTGGCCTCCAGCGCGTTGAAATTGGCGACGAAGGCCGCATCGGTGATGATCTTGTCGCCGAGGCCCGGGGTCTCGGAGAGCTTGAGCACGCGGATGCCGGTGATGCACTGGCATTCGGGTGAGTAGCCGTAGAGTAGGCGGATCACGTCCTGGTAGCCCTGCGCCGCGGCCTCGGCGGCGATACCCTTGAGCGCGCCTGCATCGTCGTAGGCGGCGTAGATGATGATGCCGTTGCCCCTGGTCTCGCCGGCGGGTTTTACGCCGTCCTCGCCGACCAGGAAATCGCGCCGCTGGGTGGCGCCCGGGATCACCTGGAACACTGCCCGTTCGATGAGCTCGCGCTTGTTCGCCTCGATGAGCGGCTTGGTCCATTCGAACACCAGCACCACCAGCAGGCCGGAGATCAGGGCGATGGCGCCGAGGGTGCGGATCATGGCGAAGCTGCGAGTATCGGGGGCGGTCGCCTGCATCGTCTCGCTCATGACCTGGCCCTCCTGCGCAGATGGCCGTAGGCGCGCGGCTGGGTCGCCGCCTCGATCAGCGGCGCCATCGCGTTGCCCAGCAGGATGGCGTACATCACCCCCTCGGTGAGGCCGCCGAAGTTGCGGATCACGATGGTGACCACGCCGATGAGGATGGCGTAGATCCACACCCCCAGCGGGGTGACCGGCGAGCCGACCATGTCCGAGGCCATGAACACTGCGCCAAGCATCAGGCCGCCGGAGAAGAGCATGAACAGCGGCGGCGGGTAGCTGCCCGGGTCGATGAGGTAGAGCAAGCCTGAGGTGGCCGCGGCGCTGCCGATGATGCCGGCCGGGATGCGCCAGTCCATCATGCGCCGCGCCGCGAGGTACGCCCCGCACAGCAGGATCAGCAGCACCGAGGTCTCGCCGCTGGAGCCGGCGATCGAGCCGGTGAGCAGATCCGTCGCCGGGGTCGTAACCCCCTCGAACTTGTACAACGCCAGCGGCGTGGCGCCGCTGAAAGCATCCACGGCCACCTGCTGGCTCCATGCGGCGATGTCGGCCGGTATGGTGAAGGGCAGGGTCAGGGTGGTGGGGATGAACTCGACGAAGCGTCCCGCGGCGAACGGCGGGGTCCAGGTGGTGATCGCCACCGGGAAGGCGGCTTGCACGAAGGCGCGTCCCACCAACGCCGGGTTGAACAGGTTGTAGCCGAGACCGCCGAACAGCGACTTGCCGAGGCCGATGGCGACAAAGCCCGCCACCGCGCCCATCCACAACGGGAAACCGGGTGGCAGGGTCAGCGCCAAAAGAATCCCGGTGATCGCTGCACTGTAGTCGTTGATGCTCACCTCCCTGCCGCCGAGCCGGGCGAACAGCGCCTCGGTCAGCAGGCAACTGGCGAGCACCGTCAGCAGCAGCGCCAGCGTGCTGATGCCGAACTGGTACACCGCAAAGGCGCACAGCGGCAGCAGCGCATAGACCACGTTGCGCATGATCTTCTCCACGCTGTGGGTCTTGCGTAGGTGCGGCGAGGTTCGAAGTTCGATGGTGACTTTCATCTGAAGCTCTTTTTTGGCCACAGAGACACAGAGGTCACAGAGCGTTTATCTGTGTTTCTCTGTGATCTCTGTGATCTCTGTGATCTCTGTGATCTCTGTGGCTCTGTGGCAAACATCATCCTCATGCCGCGCGCCCCCGGTTGGCCGCCTTGGCGACACGGAATTGCTGCACCAGCGGGATCGCCGAGGGGCAGACGAAGCTGCAGCAGCCGCACTCGAAGCAGTCGTTGAGGTGGAACAGCTCTGCCATTTTTTCGTATTCGCCCTTGGCGGCGAGCAGTCCCAGCTCCTTGGGGTTGAGGTGCATCGGGCAGGCGTTGACGCATTCGCCGCACTTGATGCACGGATGGCTCTTACGCTGCGGCTGGTTGAGGTAGGCCTCGTTCATCACCAGCAGGCCGGAGGTGCCCTTGGTCACCGGCACCTCGAGCGAGGCCACCGCCTGGCCCATCATCGGCCCGCCGAGGATCACCTCGGCGGCGCTGCCGTTGAAGCCGAGTTGTTCGAGGATGAAACCGACCGGGGTGCCGAGCGGCACGCGGTAGTTGCCAGGCTGTTTGACGCCGGGGCCGGCCACGGTGATGACCCGCTCGATCAGTCCCTCGCCGCGCGGCAGCAGTTTGCCGATGGCCGCCAGGGTGCCGACGTTGAGCATGCAGGCGCCGGTCTGGAAGATCTGCCCGCCGCTCGGCACCTCGCGCCCGAGCAGGCTCTTGAGCAGGATCTTCTCGGCGCCCTGTGGGTACTTGGTCTTCACTGCCTGTGCCTCGATCGGCTCGCCCGGGCGGATCGCCGCCTTGACCTTGGCCAGCGCATCGAGCTTGTTGTCCTCGATGCCGATGATCGCCCTTGGGGCGCCGCAGGCGCGCATGGCAATGCGCACGCCACGCAACAGGTCGTCGGTCTGCTCCAGCATCACCCGGTGATCGGTGGTGAGGTAGGGCTCGCACTCGCAGCCGTTGGCCAGCAGGGTGTCGATGGCGAAGCCTTCGGGGATCTTCAGCTTGGCGTGAGTCGGGAAGGTGCCGCCGCCGAGGCCGGCCAGGCCGGCTTGCTGCACCGCCGCGATCAGTGCCTCGGGCGTCATCGCGGTCAGGTTTTGCGGTACGCCGCCGGCGATCATCTGGCTGTCGCCCTGGTAGACGCGGATCACGATAGCCATGCCCTTGTCGCCACGGGCGGTGGGACGCAGTTCGATCGCCTCGACCACGCCGGTGGCGGGCGCGTGTACCGGCACCGAGAGAAAGCCGTCGGCGTGGGCGATGAGTTCGCCGCGCAGCACTTCCTGGCCGACGTGGACCAGCGGCACTGCCGGTTTGCCGATGTGCTGGGCGAGCGGCACGACGAGGCGCGGTGCAAAGGGCAGGCGGCGGATCGCCTTGTCACGGGTCTCCGCCTTGTGATCGGCCGGATGGATCCCGTGGGAAAAGCTCGCGCGTGTCAGCCGTTGCAGGAGGCCCATGTCACCTTACCTCGGTTTGCACGGCGCTTGGCGAGACGGCCGCATGGCCGCCTTGCAGGGTGTTAAAAAGACCCCCCTCGGGGAGAGGAGGGCAAAGGTTGGGGGGAACAGACTTTGAGAGAGCCCCCCTGAGGGAAACAGGAAAGATAAAGCCTTTAAAGACGACCAAAAGATCTCAACGCAAAGGGCCGCTCCATGGCGTCCTGCCATCGCGGCACTTGTGCATCCATGCACATCGCGCAAAGACGCAAAGAGCGCAAAGGTTTTTGTGTTGTTGTTGACCCATTGTTGTTTGTTAGGTAACACAACAACAGGCGACGCTTTTGCCAAACCAGTCGAGGCGCTTGTCGCACATGCGCGCATCTTCTTTGCGTCCTTTGCGTCTTTGCGTCTTTGCGTTGAAAGTCTTTTCATCATCGTCGTCTCGGTGTTACTGGAACTTTTCCGCGCGCTTGACCAGCTTGGCGAGATCCTTCTCCGCCGGGTTGAACGGGGTGCCCGGGTGGATGCAGCCGGCGGTGCATTTTTCCGCCGCCTTGACGATGTCCTTGAACGGCCCGCCCTTGGGATCGACGATGATCGCCTTCTTCTCGCCGTTGTAGGCGAAGATCTTCGGGTTGATCCCGGTGCACTCGTCGCAGGCGGTGCACTCGGGGGTGTCGATCCATACCGGCTCGTAGTCGCCGGCGCCATTCGCCGGGGTAGCTGCGCCATTGCCGCTCGCTTTTGCGGCGCCGCTGGCCGCTCTCGGCGTCCTGCATCCCACGCGTCCATGCGCGTCACCGGCCAGCGCGGCCACGTCGCCGGAAGCGGCCAGCGAGAGCAGGGTGGTTGAGAGCTTCTGTGCCATCTCCGCCTTGGTCTGCGCCACCAGCGCCACCACGTCGACCTTGTCCAGTTCGCCGGCGATGCCCTTGAGTTGGTGCCAGTACTGGCGACGCTCCTCGGCGGACTTGACCATCTCCTGCGAGCAGAGGATACGCATCAGGCGGTTCTTGCCGTCCACCGCCCAGATGTAGGGATAGAGCCCGTCGCGCTCCTCCTCGTCCAGCTCGAGGAACTCGTGGAACGGCACCATACTTTCATCCCAGGTCTCCGGCGGCGCCTTCTTGAAGTGCTTGCGGAAGCGCCCCTCGGTGGCGGCGAAGTCGGCGAAGGTCATCGGCACCTCGAGCGTGCCCTCGATGCCGTGCTCGTCGAGGTAGCTGAGGGTGTACATCGGCCAGTCGCTGTCGAGCGCCGGGTTGCCCTCGAGGTCGAGACACTGCTGCAGGGTCTCGCCCGCATCCGGGTCGAACTTGAGCAGCGGATAGGCGCGTGATTCGACCGCCAGCTTGGACTGCTTTTCCGAGGCGTCGTCGCCGACGCCGTGCTCGGGCTGGCACACGGCGTAGATGTTGAACAGCGCCGGGCGGCGGGAGTTGAGGCCGTCGATGTAGCCCTCCAGCAGATGGGTGACGTTGGAGATGGCGCTCTGCAGCACATAGGTGGTGCGGTGCGCCATGCCGATGAGGCTCATCTCCTTGCGGATCTCGCTCTTGCCCTTCATGGTCTTGCCGTAAGGGGCCATGTCCGCCACCTGGCCGATATAGCCGGAGGTGCAGGACTGGCCGCCGGTGTTGGAGTAGGCCTGGGTGTCGAGCACCAGCACCTTGATCGGCATGCCGGAGGCGAGCGCGCGGGAGAGGTTCTGGAAGCCGATGTCGTACATCGCCCCGTCGCCGCCGACCGAGACCACAGGCGGGCAGAGCTGCCACTCCTCGTCGGAGAAATCCTTCCAGGTGAAGTGCTTGAACGCTGCGTCATGCTCGGCCGGGTTGTACTTGCCCTCCAGTTCCAGTTCGGCCTGGCGGATGGCGCGGAAGCCCTCAGCCATTTTCACCATGTGCCCCTCGAACAGGCCCATCGCCATGGAGGGGCTGTCCTGGAACAGGTGCGAGGCCCAGGGGAAGGGGTAGGGGTTGTAGGGGTAGGTGGCGCCCCACACCGAGGTGCAGCCGGTGGAGTTGACGATGCCCATGTCGGCGCGGCCGCGCTTGCTCGGTCCTTCCAGGTAGCGCCAGCGCAGGTCGCGCAGGCGATCGAGCAGGCCGGTGGCCCAGCGCAGCCACTCTTGATCCAGGATGGTCTTCTCCTGCCCGGCATCGAGGCTGTTGCTCAGCCCTGCCAGGGTCAGATCGCCGCCGTTGCCAGCCGCCTGGTTGATCGCGGCGGTGTCGGAGAGGTCGAGCCCTTCGGCGAGCTTGAGGCGGATGTGCTGCTCCATGCGGGCGATGAGGTCGTCGAGCTTGCCGAGCTGGCGCTTGACCCGCGGCTGCATCAGCGCCGCGACGGTGGCGGTGAAGAGGTGAATGACGGTCTTCTCGCCGCAGCCCATGCAGGCGCCGTCGCCGCAGACCATGGCGCCGTAGTTGCGCTTGTCCAGCAGCAGGGTCTGCAGCGCGCCGACCTTCTCGTCGAGGTCGTCGATGCGGTTGAACTGCTCGCCGGTGCTCGGCAGGTCGAGCCAGAAGTTCCAGTCGCGCTGCATGCGGTCAACCGACTCCCCGGTCTGCTTGACCGGGCGCAGCGCGTCGTCCTCGCAGACGGTGACGCACTCCATGCAGCCCTTGCAGGTGTAAGGATTGAGGGTGATGGAGAAGAGGCCGCCGCTGCCCTTGGCCTTCTTCTCCATGTTGCTCCAGTAGGGCTTGGTCAGGGCGAAATCGAAGCTGCCCAGCGCATCCATGAACAGGCCGAACTCTTTCTCCAGTTTCGCCCTGGCATCGCCCTCGAGTTCGGACTCGGCCAGCACCTCGAGGATCGCCTGGTCGAGCAGGTTGCGCACATCCCCATTCTCACCGGTGTTGTTGCAAAGATCGGTGAGGCGCTTTTCCACCTTGCGGCTTTCGCGGCGCAGGTGGCTGGTGATGATGCCGCCGAGTTCGATGCGCTGGATCGCGGTGTTGAACACCTCGCCGATGGTGTTGACCAGGCCGGGCAGGGAGGAGTCGGGGCAGACGGTGTAGCAGTCGCCGCAGGCGGTGCAGTTCTCCGCCACCCACTGCGGGTATTCGAAGCGGATCTGGGTCATGTCGCGGAACACGCCGGTGGCGGCCGGGATGATCGACAGCGCCTGGAAGGGATCGGCCAGGTTGTCCGAGCCCTTGCCGCTGGCGTAGAAGGAGCCGGTCTGCTCCCAGAAGCGGTGCACGTCGGCCACACGGCCGTCGCTCTCGGGCAGGCGCTTGAGCATCACCGGCAGGGCGCTGTGCTCCTTGCGTACCTGCTCCTGGGTGAGGCCGATCGGCTTGTTCTGTACCTCGTGGATCTCGTCGAAGCCACGGCGCACCACGCGCAGATTGTCCTCCACCACGCGCTTGCCCTTGGCGCCGAACTTGGCGTTGAGCTGGCCCTCGATGGCGGCGAACAGCTTGCTCTCGGTCAGACCGGCGATCTCCATCAGCGGCGAGGCGGCGAAGAAGGCGCCCTGGAAGGCGTTGCCCTGCATGCGCAGCTGCAGCTCCGGGTTGCTCGCCTCCTCGCGGGCGATGCGGAAGCCGTCGACGTAGAACACGCGGATCGCGTTATCGACGATGAACTGCTGGGCCTGGCGCGGGAAGCTGGCCCACAGCTCCGCCTCGTTGTCGTAGGCGGACTGGATGACGAACACGCCGCCCTTCTTCAGGCCGTAGAGCGGATTGGAGTGGCTGAAGACGTTCGGGTCAGGGCTCATCACCACATCGACGTAGTGGTACTCGCAGTTGATGCGGATGCGCTCCGGCGCGGCGGAGAGGTAATAGGTGGTCGGCTGGCCCTTCTTCTCCGAGCCGTAGACCGGGTTGGCGCGGATCTCGAAGCCGAGCAGCTCGTAGAGGGTCATCGCCAGGTTCTTGCCGGTGGTCATGGCGCCCCAGCCGCCGACCGAGTGCATGCGCGCGGTGATCGACTTCTCCGGCATCAGGTTGGGATTTTCCGAACCCTTCAGTGCCAGCTCGCCGATGGTCGGGTAGGCCTCGAGCAGTTGCTGCAGGTGCAGCTCCTGCTTCGGCGTCACTGCCTCGCGCATGAAGTCGATGCCGAGGTAGAAGAACTTGCGCCGCTTTCCCTCGGGCAGCATGTTCTCAACGGCGGCGATCAGACCCTCGGGCTGCAGATCGCGCGAGCCCAGGCCGTAGACGCCGGAGTAGAGCGCCGGGGCGTCCTTCACCTTCTCGAAGGTGGCGTAGCCGGGGTAGGGCAACTCGCCGTCGGCCCGGCCGTTCTCCATGCACTTGGTGAGCGCGGCGCGCACCTCGCGCATCAGCGGCAGGTCCTCGGCCAGCGGCTGGTCGGTGCGCTCGAGCACCGCCACGCCCTTCTTGCCCTTGAGCAGGCGTCCGAGCAGGTCGCCGGGGAAGGGGCGGAACATGGTGACATCGACCACGCCGACCTTCAGCTTGCGGCTCTCGCGCAGGTAGTCGGCCACCGCCTCGGCCTGGACCACCATCGAGCCCATGCCGAGGAGGAGATAGTCGGCGTCCTCGCAGCGGTAGCAGCCGAGGCGGTTGTAGCGGCGGCCGGTCAGGCTGTAGTACTCGTCCATCACCTGCTCGGTGAGCGAGGCGATGTGGGCGTAGAAGTAGGGGCGCTGCGCCGCTACGGTCTGCATGTAGGCGTCCTGGTTCTGCACCGAGCCGGCGAGCATCGGGTTGTCCACATCCCAGATCGCCGGCACGCGGCGGCGCTTGGGACCGTAGATCATCTGCTGCGCTGGGGTGGGGGAGTCGATGAGGTCGTCGGGGCGGCCGAGGAACTCCCGGATGAGCTCGCGCTCCGGCACCTGCAGCGGCTCGATGAGATGGGTGGTGAGGAAGCCGTCCTGCGCTACCACCGCAGGGGTCAGGGCCAGCTCGGCCACCTTGCGGCCGATGAGGTTGAGGTCCGCGGCGCCCTGGGCGTCCCGGGCGAAGACCTGGAAGAAGCCGGTGTCGTCGATGCAGTGGTAGTCGTCGTGGGCGCAGTGCACGTTGAGGCTGGCCTTGGTGATGGCGCGGCAGCCGATGTTCAGCACATAGGGCAGGCGCTTGCCGGCGGCGGCATAGAGCGACTCATGCTGGAAGGCGACACCCTGGGAGGAGGAGAAGTTGGTGGCGCGCAGGCCGGTCATCGACATGCCGGCGGTGACCGCCGCGGCGGCGTGCTCGGATTCCGGTTCGATGAAGATCAGCGGCCGTTCGGAGATATTGAGGTGCCCCTTGGCCGCCTCTTCCGCCCAGTATTCGCCCATCTGGGTCGAGGGGGTGATGGGATAGGCGCCGGCCGCATCAGAGGCCTCGCGTTCGCACATAATGACGGCGCCGTTGCCGTCCATCGCCATGCGGATCCCCGGATATCGGAACTGCTGAGTCTCTTTTTTCTTACCGAACATGCCTTTTATCCCCTATTGCTGATTACTTTCAACGGCGCTTGCCGGCCAATGGCACAGGGCGGGCGAACGCCCGTTTGCTGACGGGCTACCCTTGTGAATCGGCCTTGGTGGCAGTTAAAAAGCGCCTGGTTTAGTTCCGGGTCCCCGATGGTCCGGTGTGTCGCTCCGGATGGTCGCTCTGGCGACCAGGCCCACAGGCAGGGCGGTTTGACGGATGACCTTTTTCGCCTTGACCCCTTTGAGCGCTCCCTTCTTTTCGTCCAGCCAGACGATGGCGCCGGTGGGGCAGCGCTGGATGGGTGTGTCGGAGGCCAGGTAGTTGTGCTCGTAGTCGATCACGGCGAGGTTGTTATGAATGTTGATCAGCCCCTCTGGGGCGTCGGCGATGCACCGCTCGCAGGCGGTACAGGCCACATCGCACTCGGCTTCGGCGACATCGCCGGAGGCCTTGCTCTTGCAGGCGACCCACAGGTGGTGGCTGACCGGCTGCAGGGAGAAGAGGTCGCGCGGGCAGCTGGCCACGCAGTCGCCGCAGGCGGTGCACTTGCCGGCATCCACCACGGGCAGTTTGTAGGGGCTCATGCGGATGGCATCGAAGTCACAGGCCACGGCACAGTCGGCCAGCCCGAGACAGCCCCAGCCGCACCCCTTGCCGCCGCCGCCGACCTGGGCCGCGGCGCGGCAGGAGGACAGGCCCTCGTAATGGGCATGGTGGCGGGCGACGTTGTTGCCGCCGGCGCAGGCGAGACGGGCGACACGTTTTTCGTGGTGGCCGACGTCGACGCCGAGGTAATCGGCGATCGCCTGGGCGCTGTCGGCGCTGGCGACGGTGCACTGGTCAGGGGAGAGGCGGCCGTCGATCAATGCCTCGGCGAAGGGGCGGCAGCCGGCGGTACCGCAGGCACCGCAGTTGGTGCTCGGCAGCAACGTCTCGATCTCATCGATGCGCGGGTCTTCGTAAACGAAGAGCTTGCGGTTGGCCACGGCCAGCAACGAGGCCAGGCTGATGCCCAGCCCGGCCATGAAGCCTCCGGCGATGGTGATGTTGGTCAGTGTCGACATGCTCATTCAATTCCTGACTGTTTTAGTAATAAATACTGACAGTTAGTAGGGTTGAATGAAGTCTATGAAGGTTTTATGTATTTGGCATTTAAATTATTTCAATTTTATGTATTGGTTTTAATAAAACAAATAATTAATATTAAATAACAGCGGTGCTATATTATGGATTGTCATTCTTAATACAGGAGCTCCCGCCATGGTTGCGCCTCTCTATTACAAGCAAAACCGGCTCAAGCAGTTGCGTGCCTTCTGCTTTGCCGCACGTACCGGCAGCATCTCGCTGGCGGCCGAGGAGCTGTTTCTCAGCCAGCCCTCGGTGACCCTGCAGATCCAGGCGCTGGAGCGGGAGATGGAAATCACCCTGTTCGAGCGGCGCGGCCCCAGCATCAAGCTCACCCCCGAAGGGGAGATCCTCTACCAGCTGGCCGACCCGCTGGTGCAGGGGATAGACAAGCTGCAGGAGAGTTTCTCCGCCCAGTACGGCAAGCTCGAGTCGGGGGAGCTGAACATAGCGGCGGGGGAGTCGACCATCCTCTACATCCTGCCCGAGCCGATAAAGCGCTTCGCCGAGGCCTATCCGCGCATCCGCATAAAGCTGCACAACGTGACCGGCCGCGACGGCATGGCGATGCTGCGCGCCGACGAGGCGGACTTCGCCGTCGGTTCCATGCTCGAGGTGCCGGAGGACATCATCTACCGGCCGAGCGTCACCTACGACACGGTGCTCATCACCCCGCAGGACCATCCGCTGGCGGGTCGCGAGAACATCCGCCTGCAGGAGATCAGCCCTTACGGCCTGATCCTGCCGCCGCGCCACCTCAGCACCTGGGGCACGGTGAAGACCGTCTTCAACCAGCACAACGTCAGCTTCCAGGTCTCGCTCGAGGCCGGCGGCTGGGAGGTGATCAAGAAGTACGTCGAACTCGGGCTCGGCATCTCCATCGTCAGTGACGTCTGCCTGACTGATACCGACCGGGTGGCGCGCATCCCGGTGGGCCACTACTTCCCCAGCCGCAGTTACGGCATCGTGCTGCGTCGGGGCAAGTTCCTCTCGCCCCAGGCCAGGCGCTTCATCGAGATGATGGACCCGGAGTTCTTCGACAACCAGGAGGTGCACGAAAACGGCGTGGTGCAGCAGAAGGGCTCCAGCACAGAGGGGGTCCTGGACGCGGATGAGCCGTGAGGGGGTGGGGGCGTGAGGCGTGGCTGGGCGTAGGATGGGATGAATCCCATCAAACGTGAGGCATTGAGCAGGAGATCGGGAGATCGTGAGGGCGTGAGGGCGTGAGGGCTGGGCGTAGGATGGGATGAATCCCATCAAATGTAAGGGCGTGAAAACGCTGTACCAGGTTTTACGATCTCCCGATCTCCCGATCTCCCGCCCACCGCCCCCTTGCCAAAGCCGTTCCAGGCAATTATATTTCCACTATTCGATAGATATGGAAATATAGAGATGCAACTCGACAAAGCGGTACAGGCCCTCTCGGCTCTCGCTCAGGAGAACCGTCTGGCCATCTTCCGCCAACTGGTGCAGGCGGGGCCCGAGGGGCTGGTGGTCGGGCAGATCGCCGAGGCCCTGGCGATCCCGGCGGCCACGCTATCCTTTCACCTCAAGACCCTCTCCCACGGCGGGCTGGTCAGCCACCGGCAGGAGGGGCGATTCGTCCGCTACGTGGCGAACTTCGAGGCGATGCACCACCTCATCGACTATCTCTCGGAAAACTGCTGCGGCAGCACCCCTGCCGCTTGCGCCCCATGTTCAACCCCTGCTGCGGAACCGTGCCCATGACCGACAACACCCTGCCCACCGTCCTCGTCCTCTGCACCGGCAATTCCTGCCGTTCGCAAATGGCCGAGGCGCTGCTCAACCATGACCTCGCCGGCCGGGTGCGCGCCCTCTCCGCCGGCACCCGTCCGCAACCGAAGGTGGCTGATGGGGCCATCGCAGCGCTGCAGGCGCTCGGTCTGCCGACCGACGGCCTCTACCCCAAGGATGTGGATCGCTTTGTGGACGAGGCGATCGACCTGGTCGTCACCGTCTGCGACAACGCGCGGGAGTCCTGCCCGGTCTTCCCCCGCCCGGTGAAGGCCATCCACCTGCCTTTTCACGATCCCCACGGCGAGCCGCTGGAGTCGTTCCTTCGCGTGCGCGATGAGATCCGTGCCCGGCTGATCCCCGCGGTTCGCGAGGCACTCGGCGTATGAGCGTTCAATGCGAAACGACCTTCAAGCGCGCCGCCGGTGCGCCGATGAGTCTCTTCGAACGCTGGCTTACCCTCTGGGTGGCGCTCTGCATCGTCGCCGGGGTGGCGCTGGGCCAGCTTTTTCCCGCCCCGTTCCAGCTGCTTGGCCGCATGGAGGTGGCGCAAGTCAATATTCCGGTCGGCCTGCTGATCTGGGTGATGATCATCCCGATGTTGATGAAGGTCGATTTCGGTGCGCTGCATCAGGTCAGGGAGCACTGGCGCGGCATCGGCGTCACCCTGTTCGTCAACTGGGCGGTCAAGCCGTTTTCCATGGCGCTGCTGGCCTGGCTCTTCATCCGCCACTGGTTCGCCCCGCTGTTGCCGGCCGAGCAGCTGGACAGCTATGTCGCCGGCCTCATCCTGCTCGCCGCCGCCCCCTGCACCGCCATGGTGTTCGTCTGGAGCCGGCTCTCCTACGGTGACCCCATCTTCACCCTCACCCAGGTGGCGCTCAACGACACCATCATGATCTTCGCCTTCGCCCCCATCGTCGGCCTGCTGCTCGGGCTCTCGGCGATCATCGTGCCCTGGGACACCCTGTTCACCTCGGTGGTGCTCTATATCGTCATCCCGGTGATCCTGGCGCAGGCCTGGCGCCGTGCTCTCCTCCAACAGGGACAGGAGCGATTCGAGGCCACCCTCGCCACACTCGGCACGCTCTCCATCGTCGCCCTGCTGCTCACCCTGGTGCTGCTGTTCGCCTTCCAGGGGGAGGCGATCATCGAGCAGCCGCTGGTCATCGCCCTGCTTGCGGTACCGATCCTGATCCAGGTCTTCTTCAACTCCTCCCTGGCCTACTGGCTCAACCGCACCGTCGGCGAGAAGCACAGCGTAGCCGGCCCCTCGGCCCTCATCGGCGCCTCCAACTTCTTCGAGCTGGCGGTGGCGGCGGCGATCTCGCTGTTCGGCTTCGACTCCGGCGCTGCGCTGGCCACCGTGGTCGGCGTGCTGATCGAGGTGCCGGTGATGCTGCTGGTGGTGAAGATCGTCAACCGAAGCAAAGGCTGGTACGAGGCTGGGATAGCTGAGCGCTAGGCAGTCCGCGCATTTGCCGGGCGCCAGGGAGCAGGCGACGGCCAGCGTTGAGCAACAGAGGCGGAGCACCTATCCTTTTTGGGATGGGATGGGATGGGATGAGGCGGCCAATGGGCACAATTCGGTGACAACAGAGACTGACGAAATGTTGAAAAGGCTGGCGTTTTTCGCCGGGCTGCTCGCGGTCCTGTTGTCGGCCGCCTGTACCGGGCTGTGGGACAAATCACCCGAGCCCGTTGGGACACAACGCGACGGTGCCGCTGGCGAGGCGCCCGCCATGCAAGCCCCGGCACCCGTTGCGGAGGAGGCCGAGTCCGCGCCCGAAGGCGAGGAGGAGCGACGAGCAGCGGCTGAACCAGCTGAACCGCAGGAAATTACCGATGCCGCAGAGGCAACGCCTGCAGGGCAACCGGCGGGACTCCCTGCCGAACCGGCCGAGCGCACATCTGCCGAGCCGGCAGCAGCGGAGGACGCCGCACCCGGCACGGAGGTCGAGCAGGCAACCGCACCCCTGGATCTGGAACTCCTCGAGAAGCGGCTGAAGGAGACCAGCGCCATCGGCCTGTTCACCAAACTGGCGTTGAAAAATCAGGTGGATGACCTGCTGGATAAATTTCGGGACTTTTACCAAGGGCGATCGAACGCCTCCCTGGCGCAATTGCGGCAGCCGTATGAGATGCTGATCATGAAAGTCCTTGCCCTCCTGCAGGACAGCGACCCAACACTGGCCAATGAATTACTGGAGTCGCGGGAGGCGATCTGGAAGGTGCTTTCAGACCGGGAGAAATTTACATCGATTTAGCGCAGGTAAGGAGAAGCACATGAACAAACGACTGAAAATATGGCCAATGATTTTCGCAATGCTGTTGCTGGTAGCCGGGCCGTCAATGGCGCAGAGCGATGCCGAACTGCGAAAAGACCTCACCTCGGTGATTGCTCTACTGGGCCTGCCTTGTGGTGAAGTGGTCGAAGTGAACCGGCTCGGCGAGAACGACAACCTTGCCGTGTGCAAGGACGGTAACCGTTACCGGGTCTACATCAATGAAGCAGGCCGGGTGATCGCGCAGAAGCAGTGAGCGGTCGCGAAAAAGAGCGCGTTCATCAAAATTTCACCAGCACCGGATGTTGTCCCGCGTGGGCATCCACACGCGCTGCAAGGCGGCTTTTGTCAATCAGGGTGATTTCTTTTCCTCTTCTTCGAGTACCGGTTCGTAGTTCCAGTTTCTCACATCATCAATCACGGCATTGATATCCTCGGCAGGCTTGCGCAGGATCTCCAGGGCGCTCGCCCCGAGGCGCAGGCTCGCTTCAATCGCTTCCGGATAGGCATGCGTGACGCCCGCTTCAAGCAGCTGGGAACTGGATTCCAGATCCCGCGCCCGTGCAATGATCGGCACATGGGGGCAGTGGTTGCGCAGAAACGACACGGTACGCAATACCTTATCGGGCTGGTCAATCGTCAGTACGATGAGTGCGGCCCGTTCGGCATGGATGGAGCTCAGTAATTCCGGATCGGAGATATCGCCGTAGGAGATCGGGTGGCCATCGGCGCGCCCTTGCGCCACGCGTGTCGGATTCGTGTCCAGTGCGATAAACGGAATGCCGCTGGCGTGGAGCAGCACGGCGATGGTATGGCCCACGCGCCCATAACCACCGATGACGACCTGCTGTTCCGGTGCTCCCAGTAATTTGTCCGGGAGACCCTCGGGTTCAGCGGCCTGGGTACCTGTCAACCGGCGGGCTATCGCATGGTTGAATCGAATCAGCAGGGCGCCGGCGATCATGGAGAACAGCACGGATGTCAGGGCGATTTGTCCCAGTTGCACATCAATCACACTGGCGCCGAGGGCGATGGCGATCAGTGCGAAGCCAAACTCCCCGCCCACGGACAACAACAGGCCGGTACGCCATGCCACCAGGGTATCGATGCCGCTTTTGCGCACCATCGCTGCCACGATTAGGGCCTTGCTCACCACGATGAGAAGCGCACCGAGTAACGACCAGTGCCAGATATCGGGCAACGCAGCCGGGTCGAACAGCATGCCGATACCGATGAAAAAGAGTCCGAGCAGCACATCCCGGAACGGGCGAATGCTCGACTCCACCTGCAGGCGAAACTCCGTCTCGCCCAACATCATTCCGGCAAGAAACGCCCCGAAGGCCAGCGAGAGACCGAGGCTGTTTGTGGACCAGGCGGCCAGCAATACCACCAGAAGCACGGCAAGGGTAAATACCTCGGGGGAGCGGCGGCTGGTCACCAGATGAAAAAGCGGGCGCAATAACCAGCGCCCGGCAAAGAACACCAGGACGAAGGCCAGCACGGCCTTTGCGATCGCCCAACCCAGGGCGCTTGCCAGAACCTCGGCCCCTACGCCGATGGTCAAGACCGGTATCACGACCAGAAAGGGCACCGCGGTGACGTCCTGAAAAACCGACATGGCCAGCCCCAGGCGACCATGGGGAGTGTTCTCCTCACCCTGTTCGCTCAACAGGCTGGCGATAATGGTCGAGGAGGACTGGGCAAATACCGCACCGATCACAAACGCGGCCGGAGCGGAGAGGCCGGCCAGCCACACCAGGACGGCGACGATGGCCGTCGTCAGAACCACCTGCGCCGTACCAAGGCCGAGCACCTGATGCCGTAAGGCATGCAGTTGCGGTAATGAGTAGTTGAGACCGATGGTGAACAGCAGGAAGACCACGCCGAACTCGGCCACCGCCGTGAACTCCGGGATACTGGCGGTCGGGCCGATGGTATGCGGCCCAAGGATCACGCCAACCAGCAAATACCCCAGGCTGGTCGGGATATGCAGCCGCTGAAACAGCACCACGACGGCAACCGCCACACCGAGAAGCATAAGGATTTGTGCAAGATGCTCCATCATGATGAGGGTTCCTGCAGCGATGAGGCCAACGGTGCCATGTGGTTTACGGGTGACACTCTGGTTGATTCCTTGATCTGGTACGGATGGCGCTGTCTTTTTCCGGATTTTTCACGAAAAGGCAGACAGAACGGTGAGTCCAAACTATACCATATAGGCTCGTCGTGGGGTGGTGAGGCTTGTTCCTCCCAACTGGGAGGATACATCCTTGTAGTCCTCTCTTTTGGGATGAAGGAGCACGATGATTGAATCATCGTTTGTTGCAGAATAGCGGCTAGTTAACGGTGAAACTCGCCGGCACGTTCGGGCTGGTAGGTGACCTCTTCAATGCGTACACGCAACACTCCACCACCGGGCTTCGGCCACTCGATTTCGTCACCTTGCGAGAGGCCGAGCAGGGCGCTGCCCACCGGGGCCAGGATGGAGATCTTGCTGCTGCTCGCGTCCATGTCCTTGGGATAGACCAGGGTCAGGGTAAACTCCTCCTTTGAGGATTCAACCTTGAATCGGACGGTGGAATTCATCGTCACCACCGTCGGTGGCACATCCTGCGGTTCAACGACCTCAGCCCGTGCCAGTTCCTCTTCGAACTCCTCCTTGCCAGGAAAGGCCTCGTCGGGCAGGGACTCGAGCAGCCGTTCCAGTCTCTCTGCATCGAGTGATGAAATCACGATTTTTGGTCTTGCGTTCATTTCAGCTCAGTTTATCCTCTAGGGTTAATGTTACCGCGCCTTGGCGTTTCGACTTGTGAGCCGATAGGACAAGATTAGGGTAAGTCAGGCCAAGTGTGTTGAAAGTGATGCGAGGTATTTAATCCTGTCTATCTTAAGCCCAACAGGATCAATATGCATCCAGCATAGGTATCTAATCGCCCTTTAATAATTCCACCGCAGAGACGCAAAGGCGCAGAGGAAAGAATTTCCTCCTGTGAACTCGTTTGACTTGCATCTTTATCCCAACGAGAGAAAGCATTTCCCCTGCCCCTCTCACCAATGGTTCTTTGCGTCTCTGCGCCTCTGCGGTAAAGCCTTTTTTTTCTGGGGAGGGAAGCATCGATGAGCGAATTACCCCCTACCAGAGTCATTCGCTAAAGCGTGATCGGGCTGACGAATCCCGGCGGTTTGATCGCCAGCACGGAGCAAATGAGCTGATCGAGGATCGCCTCGGCGGTGTTGCCGATGATTAGCCCCGGGATCCCGGTGCGCGCCACCGTTCCCATCACCACCAGGTCTGCCTGCACATCCCTGGCCAGCTCCGGAATGACCCGTCGCGCCGGCCCCTTCGGCAGGTGCAGCCGGGGGGAGAGGTAGTCGTAGGCCTGCTTGCCAATCTGACCGCGGAGTATTTGTGCCACTCTCTCCAGGCCGGCCTGGTGGTGGGAGCGCTCCGTTTTGACGTATTCCATGATGTCGCCGGCGGGTTGATCGCTCCAGGACTTGATGGTCTCCTCGGCAAAGGCATCCCAGGCATGGGCCAGATGGAGGGTGGTGAAGTCCGACAGGGCGAGCGAGGCGGCCAGCTCAAGTACCTGCCGGTTGAGGGGCTGCTCGATAGTGTCGGGGTTCCACGGGTCGAAGTCGACGGCTGCCACGATGTTGGCGTAGTTGGGATTCTCACCAGGTTTCATCAGCCATACCGGGCAGGGGCACTTGCGCAGCAGGTGCATGTCATCGCTGCCGAAGAGGCGCTGCACCGTCTCAGGGTTCTCGGCGGGCTTGAGCAGAAGGTCGTACCCCTCGCGCAGCACGGCAAGGATCGCCTCCTGGAAAAGCCGTCCCTCGCGCACTTCGATGCGGATCTCCAGCTGATCCCGGTAGGGGGCGATCAAGGACTCCAGTGCATGGCGGGCTTCCTCCTGCATCCGCTGCTGCAGTTGTGCGGTGATCGGCCCGCCCGGTGGCATGCCAATCCCTGCGGTCATCGGCGGGAGCACGGCGAGTACTGTCAATTGCGCCTGGCTATTCAGCGCCAGTGAGACCGCCCGTGCAATGGCCGCCTCCTGTTCGACGCCAGGTTCGGCCACGTAGAGGATGTTGGTGAAGCGCTTCATGCGGAATGCTCCTCGGGTTTGTTGTGCGAGGTGGAATGGGCCATCAGGCGGTCGGCCGCCTCTTTGGCCGCATCATCGTAAGGAATCAGCACCAAATCCACACCTTCCTGTTCGAACAGTTTCGCCTCATGGCGGCTCGAGGTGGCAACGGCCACACGGCCACGATAGCCCTGCTCGTGCAGGCCGTTCAGCAGCATGCGGTTGATGGCGCGGTCGCGCACCGTGCTGACCACCCACTTGACCTGCGCCAGCGGTAGCGAACCGATGAACTCCGGGTCCTCGGCGTCTCCGTAATGGACTGTGTAGCCCTTCTCGGTGTGACTCTTTACCAGCTCCGGGTCGAAATCGACCGCCAGCAGGCGTGAACCGCGCTCGTACAGGTGCTCCGCCACCGCACTGCCGAAACGGCCAAGGCCGATCAGCAGCACATCCACCTTTCCCTCGTCCCCGACCGGGCTGTCCAGTTCGCGGTGAGGCACCTTGCGCTCGAACAGCGAGAGCCAGGGGGCGAGCCGCTCGTAGAGGGGGTGGGAGTAGAGGATCATGTAGGTGGAGGCGCTGATGGTGATCAGCCCCACCAGGGTGATCAGCCCCACGGTGTCCTGCTCCAGGTGGCCAAGGCTCAGACCCAGCGCCGCCAGGATCAGCGAGAACTCACTGATTTGCGCCACCGTCAGACCGGCAAGAAAACCGGTGCGCTTGCGATAGCCCATGTAGCCCATGATCGCCATGACGATGAGCGGATTACCGAACAGCACGAACAGCGAAAAGATGGCCGCATCACCGGCCTGGTGGCCGAGCGTACCGAGGTTGAGCGAGGCGCCAAGTTCGATAAAGAAAAACAGCAACAGAAAGTCGCGCAGGCTCACCAAACGCGCCGCCACCTGCTCACGGTACTGGGTGGAGGCGATGGAAATGCCGGCAAGGAAGGCACCCACCTCCTTGCTGAAACCGAGGGCGTCGCCGGCGACCGCACCGATTACCGCCCAGGCAATGGCGAAGAGCATCAGCAGCTCCACTGAGTGGGCGATTCGGTGCAGCAGCCCGGGCAGCACGTAGCGCATCAGCAGCGCCACGGTAACGAGCATCAGCGCCCCCTTGAGCAGGATAAACAACCCTTCCTGCAACAGGCTCACCTCGCTGGCGGGCTGGCCGAATGCGGTCAGGGCGATCATCACCAGCACCACCACGATGTCCTGCACGATAAGAAAGCCCACCGCGATGCGCCCGTGCAGCGCGTCCACCTCGCGCTTGTCCGAGAGCAGCTTGACGATGATGATGGTGCTGGAGAAGGTGAGCGCCACCGCCACGTAGATGGCGGCCACGTGGGACATCCCCAGCAGCAGCGCGATGAGGTAGCCGACTACCGAGGTAAAGAGCACCTGCCCAAGGCCGGAGGCGAGGGCGACCGGGCCGACGGTGCGGATAATGTGCAGGTCGAGCTTGAGCCCCACCACGAACAGCAGCAGGGCGATGCCGAGGCGGGCAAACAGCTCGATCTCGCTGCTGTAGCCGACCATGCCGAGCCCTGATGGGCCGATGAGGATCCCCACCGCGATGAAGGCGACGAGAAGCGGCTGGCGCAGTAGGCGGGCCAGCAACCCGCCGAGGGTCGCAAGGCCGAGGATCGCAGCGATTTGGACGAAGACATTTTCAAACATGGTTGTGGGCCGGTCTCCGTTTTCATCTTACCCTAACGAAATGGCAGCACCTGCTGCGGCTGATACGTCACCGCGTGCTGCACATTATCACTGGTGTCCGGTGGGAAAGGGGGCACCGGGACTCTGTTGCAGGTACGGCCAACCGGCCACATCCATGTAGTAACGGCTCGTTAGCGGTGATACTCGCCGGCACGTTCGGGTTGATAGGTGACCTCCTCGATGCGCACCTGCAACACGCCGCCTCCGGGCTTCGGCCACTCGATTTCGTCACCTTG
>Ga0068714_10001928_pt1 | contig 28237 bp, 18 predicted proteins | sample MTBNYHSulfiMetaG_FD_62988 | JGI IMG/M metagenome (GOLD analysis project Ga0068714, IMG submission 62988) | Enrichment culture microbial communities from rom New York Harbor, USA that are MTBE-degrading - MTBE-NYH (New York Harbor Sulfidogenic)... | ecosystem: Environmental > Aquatic > Marine >... | reverse complement strand
GACCACTGGTGGTTTCTCGTATAGTTCTGGTTCTATCATTTTTTCTACTGACATATCTACCTCCATATTAAAGTAACTATTAAAGAATAACCCTTATCGCATTGCATGTATGTGACTTTCATCGCAATATAGAACCTTCAATATAAGTTGCCATTTTAGAAATGTGATATAAATTATGTTAGGATATATTCACATTTTGATTAGCTATGCGAGCAGAATTGTCGTTTTTACGGGAGAACCCTTATTTCACCGGTATTGATAATGTTGATATCAGCACGATCCGGGAACTTTTTGTTGAGCGGACCTTTGAAAGAAAAAACCAGATCACTCTAGAAGGAGAAGTGGCTGAAATCCTCTACTTTGTTTATTCCGGCGCGGTGAAAATATATCGTACTTCACCTGATGGGCGTGAACAGATATTTGAAATAGTTCGCCCCGGCGAATCCTTTAACGATGTTTCTGTGTTCGATGGAAAACCAAATGCATATAGTGCAGAGGCTATGAGCCGTGTTTCCTTATACGGGGTTACCAGGGATAAGTTGTATGATTTTATCCGTAAAAATTATAATTTTGCTATTAATGTCATCGGCGTACTTGCTTCCCGTGTTCGCAGGTTGATATTACTGGTAGAGGATCTTTCCTTCCGAAACGTTATCAACAGGGTAGCCAGGATATTATTCGAATATGCTGATGATAATGCCCCGCCACGAAGATTCACCCAGCAGGAAATGGCGGGCATGGCAGGTTCGGCACGAGAAGTGGTAGCAAGGGCTCTAAAAGAACTTGAATACAGGGGAGTTCTGAAAATGGACCGCCATCGAGTGATAATAACAGATAAAAAAGCGTTAAGGGAAATAGCGGGTATAATATAGAGACTTATATCACAGATAGTATCGAAAAAATGGAGCTATGATATAAAGGAAATAATATGGTTACAATGCCGGTAATAGATCATAAGAAGTGTAATTGCTGTGGGCTATGTGTAGATGTATGCCACTGTGAAGCACTGGTTATAGTCAACGGATTAGTAACGATTATTGAAACAGAAGAGTGCACATGGTGTACGGAATGTGAGCTTGTATGCCCGACCGGTGCTATAGCCTGTCCGTTTGAAATTTTTATTGAACAAGAGATCAGGCAGGGTAGCGGCTGATATTGCATAAAAAGACAGGGGGTGTACTATGCCGAGTATGAAGGCATACTTGACCAACATGTCTACTCCCATGCCATTTCGAAGAAAAGTATATCTGCTAATGCGTAACGTCGCACTGAGGGTGGTGAAGGGGAGGGGTTGCTGTGGACACCCTGGAGAGCCAGGTTGCTGAGAGGCCTCTCAATATCCTCCCGGTCAGGGAGGTGGAGCACATGGCCATTATAATCACTGAAGTTTCAATTACGGGTGGAAGTAAACATCGGCTAATTACCCTGTGAAGTAACAAATGTACTGAGGATAGCCTTCCTTTAACAGGTTTTCCTTTGGAATAAAGCGAAGAGAAGCAGAATTGATGCAATATCTCTGGCCAGTAGGTGCTGGTCCGTCTTCGAAAAGATGACCGAGGTGTGAGTCCGCATGCTTACTTCTAACTTCGATTCGCCTCATGCCTAGGTTATTATCAGATCTGGTTACGATGTTGTCCGCTTCAAGGGGTTGTGTAAAGCTAGGCCAACCAGTACCGGAATCAAATTTATCCTTTGAACTGAATAGGGGTTCTCCGGATACAGCATCGACATATATGCCTTCTTCTTTATTATCCCAGTACTTGTTATGGAATGAAAGTTCGGTCCCTTTTTCTTGAGTAATCTGGTAAACATGTGACTCAAGTTCCTTTTGCAAGGTTTCCTGATCTGGTTTTTCATATTTTTCAAATGAAACAGATATCGGGCACCATTTTTCCCGAATATATCCGTATCTTCCCGAACCCGATTTATATCGCTCGTAGCTCGAACTGTTAGTCAGGTAATAATCCTGGTGATATTGCTCTGCAGGATAAAATTCTCTGTATGGCAATATCTGTGTAACTATCGGGCTTTCATATATACCCGATTTATCCATAATCGATTTGCACTGCTCGGCTTTTTGCTTCTGGCTCTCGTCGTGATAGAAAATTGCAGTTCTGTACTGTGGGCCTCGATCGGCAAACTGGCCCCCTGAATCAGTGGGGTCGATGTTCATCCAGAAAACGGATAAAAGTTTTTCATAGGATACTAATCTTGGGTCGTATGTAATCTCGACGGCTTCATAGTGCCCGGTCCGCCCTGTTGACACTTCTTCATAACTGGGATCCTTTTCGTCTCCTCCCGTATAACCCGCAATAACCCCAGTTACTCCGTTAAGGTGCTCGAAAGGTGGCTCCATACACCAGAAACAACCCCCTGCAAAAGTTGCTTTTTCATATTCTATATTGCCATTTTCAACCATGTTTAAATCTCCTTCGAATGGATTAACACATGACGATGAACCAATAATTATCATTAATCCGGTTATTACTGCTGCTATTCTATACCTAAACACAGGATTTAAAAACCGTTACTTTTCCAATATTATATCCATAACGATAAGCAAGGTATGTGATATTTGTCCCATTTAGCAAACTATACGGTAATGGGTGCTTATAGGGATTGGTGGGTATCCGAAGTATAAAAAGTATACCTGAAAAACGTTAACATGAATAACTAAAAAGAGTAACGATATACGGCAGAGGATGCTTAGCGGTATTCCCGGTGGGCTGCACTCAAGAATTCCTCAACCCACCAGAATATATCACGCCTTGCTATGAGGTTTCTCAGCCTTCTCATGCGCATCCGGCGCTCATCCTTGCTCATCGCGAAGGCCCTGTATATCTGGTCTCCTATCCCTTTAATATCATATGGATTGACCAGCAGGCAGTCTCTGTGCAATTGGCTGGCGGCTCCGGCGAATTCGCTCAGTATAAGAACTCCATCTTTATCTACCTTGGCGGCGCAATATTCTTTGGATACGAGGTTCATGCCGTCTTTCAGGGGGGTTATGAGCGCTATGTCAGCAGCGCGGTAATAGGCGAGGAGTTCAACCCTGTCAAGGCTGCGGTACATATAATGAATGGGTACCCAACCCGGTTCGGTGAATTCACCGTTTAACTTACCCGCTATACGCTCAATCTCGGTTCTTAAATGTGTATAGGCCGATACGTCTTCACGGCTGGGTACTACCACCTGCACCATGGTTACCTTTTCGATAAGTTCGGGAAACCTTTTGAGGGCGTCTCCAAACCCTCTCAGCCTTTCGGGAATGCCCTTGGAGTAATCTAGCCTGTCCAGGCCCAGAATGATCTGCCTGTTTGAAGACGCTGAGCGCAATCGTCTTGCCTTTTCATCTACAGCTCTGGTTGCGGCCTGACTTGCAAATTGCCTGAAGTCTATGCTAATCGGAAAACTTCCTGCCATTGTTTTATGGTTCTGGGTTTTGATAACGGCTATATTTCTTCTAATATCGGCAGCGTGCCCCTTTATCATTATGTCAACGCAGTGGATGAAGTTATTTCTATCCCTTAATGTCTGGAAACCAACAAGGTCGTATTCTAAAAGGGCACGGAGTATTTCCATTCTCCAGGGCAACTTCATATACATATCGGGGGAGGGAAATGGGATGTGTAGAAAGAAACCAATCCTGTTTCCTGTGCCAAGCCGCCTTAACTCATGAGCAGCCATCATGAGGTGATAGTCATGTATCCAGATATAGTCATTATTTTCGATGTTACATGATATTTTTTTGGCAAACTTACCATTGACGGCACAATACATTTCCCAGTATGAGGGATCGAAATTGCAACTGGATTGGATATCGTGAAAAAGTGGCCAGATAACCTCATTTGAAAACCCGAAATAGTACCTGCTTACCTCATCCTTGTCAAGCCAAACGGGCTCCAGCGTATATCCAGCCTTTATAGTTGAACCTTCCAGAAGCCTTTCAAGGTCGACTTTGTTTAGGGTGCCGGGCCACCCTATCCATATACCCTCCTGCCTTTTTAAAACGGAGGTTATAGCCGTAACCAGGCCACCGGTGCTGCTGTATATACTCCATTTTCCGTTATCATTTTTCAAAGATACGGGGAGCCGGTTCGATACGACGAAAAGCCTGCCTCGAGGTAAATAGTCTCTCGTATTATTAATATTGCTATCTTTCATTAATAAATACCGAATCTATTTTATGAATGCAAGATACATTAACTTCTGAAGTAAGCTTTGTCAAGTGTGTGGCATAAAATCCGGGTTCAAGTGGCCATGTTATAGCGATATAACGTATAATTTTCATAAATTACAAATATTGTTAGAGGGGTGATAATCTGAATGACATATGCTGAATTACCGGATAAGCTCTATCGGATGAATGAGCTTTCCTATAACCTTTGGTGGAGCTGGCACCCTGAGGCAAGAAATGTTTTCCGTACGCTTGATTATGAATTATGGAAACTGAGCGGGCATAATCCCGTCAAAGAATTGCGCCTGGCAAAAAATCATACCCTGGAATCTGCTTCGAATGATCCTGCATTTATGGCAAGTTATGATTCGGTATTGGCCTCTTTTGACAAAGAGCTATCGGCATATGGTACATATTATAAACTCCGATACCCGGATCTGGTGAAAGGTTATGTCGCTTACTTCTCCATGGAATATGCTATCCATAACTCTCTGCCTATCTATGCGGGTGGGCTGGGGGTACTTGCGGGCGATATCTGCAAGGAAGCAAGCGATATGGGTGTTCCTTTTGTCGCCATCGGATTTATGTATCCACAGGGTTATTTTCATCAGCGCATTGAAGCCTGTTCGGATATATGCCAGCGTGAGTACTACGAGCAACTGGACTTTGAGGTTGCGCCCATTAACCGATTGTATTCTAAAGACGGTAGTATAGCCAGGGTTCAGGTACCCCTGGGTGACGTGGATGTCGAAGTTGGAATATGGGTTATTAATGTTGGCCGTACCAGGATATATCTACTTGATACCAATCTGGAAGAGAATCCAGCAATGTATCGTGGGCTATCGGCCAGGTTGTATGTCTCCGACAGGGAACAGCGTTTACAGCAGGAGATCGTGCTCGGAGTGGGAGGTGCCAAGGTATTGAAGATGTTGGGCATCGATCCGGTTGTATGGCATTCGAATGAAGGCCATACCGCCTTTACGGCACTGGAACGTATACGTGAAGCGGTTCAAAATGGCGCCGCCTTTTCTGATGCTGTTGATACAATAAGCAAGTCAACTGTATTTACCACTCATACACCAGTCATTGCCGGTCACGATGTGTTCCCGGATGAAATGGTAAAAAGGTACCTGGATAAAGAATGGAAACTTCTTGGTATAGACCCGGAGTTACCTCTTCGCCTCGGTCAGCAGGAAGCCGCTAATGACCGGTCCTTCAACATGACTGTACTCTCAATGAGAACAGCTTCTCACCGTTGTGCTGTAAGCCGTCTTCATGGAGAGGTAACCCGTAGAATGTGGAACAGCCTATGGCCAGATAAATCTGAAAGCGAGGTTCCCATAGGTCATATTACCAACGGAGTGCATGTGCCCAGCTGGATTGCCCCTGAGCTTTATGACCTTTTTGCTGAATATCTGGGAGGAGACTGGATAAAGCGTCATGATGATAGTATGCTCTGGCAGAAAATAAATGAGATACCTGACAGGGATCTCTGGTCTGTGCACCAGTTGCTTAAGAATAAACTGATAAGTACCATTCGACTTCGGGCCCGTAACCGTTGGAGCAAGGATAATACCGCCTCACAGGACCTTCCGGCGATGGGAACACTGCTTGACCCCGAGGTGCTAACACTGACTTTTGCGAGACGTTTTACAGAATATAAGCGACCGGGGCTAATATTCAGCGATATTGAAAGGCTTAAAAGAATTCTCACTGACAAGTGGCACCCCGTCCAAATAGTATTTGCCGGTAAGTCGCATCCTGCCGATATTCCCTCTAAGATGCTGGTATCAGAGGTTTACAAATATGCCCTTGATAGGGATTTTCAGGGAAGAATAGCCTTCGTAGAAAATCACGATATGCATCTTACCCGGTATCTTGTACACGGCTCGGATGTGTGGTTGAATACTCCGCGCCGCTACCGGGAAGCAAGCGGTACAAGCGGAATGAAGGCGGCCCTAAACGGTGTACTTCATTTGAGCATTAGAGATGGGTGGTGGCACGAGGGATACAACGGCAACAATGGCTGGGTGATAGGTCCAGATTATGCTCCCGATACGTCTCAAATTGAAGATGACGTGGACGCTAGCTCGATCTATAACCTTCTTGAAAATGAGATTGTACCATCCTTCTATGATAGGGATCGGAATGGAATACCGCATGGATGGATGCATATGGTTAAAAGAGCGATTAGCTCTATAGTACCTTTCTTCAGCGCAAGAAGGATGCTGAATGATTATGTAAACCAGATGTATGCACCAATAATACATGGTTCTTCTGTATCATCAAAGACACCCCAGAAGTAGCGATACCGGGAATATAGCAAGTGCTTCAGAAACAGGAAGGTTTCTATCGGAAATCTCCAGGTAATCTCCTGTAAATACGTTAAACCAGCGAAGCGGAAACCCCTCGGGTAGGATGACGGTTTCATTTTGCCATACTTTACTGCCAGTGGGAAAGATACCGGGTTCTACCAGGCTGGTAGTCAACCGGGGTGTAACCACTATAGCAGAATGCTTATGGCTGTGCCGTGCATACGAAACAAGGTTACCCCTTTTTTCACCATTTATACTTAATGGCAGGTACTTCCCTTCATAAAATAGGTCATAATTTTCATTTCGTGCCGCCAGCGCTTTGCGGGTTATATATAGCTTTATCATGCCGTCTTGCCATGAAGAAAGTAACTCAGCAGCCAGTTTCTCCTGTCCCTTTGATTGCTCAATTAACTTTTTAAGCAGGTCTTTCCTTGTACCGAAATCTACCGGCCGCCTGTTATCAGGATCGACCAGGCTGTAAACCCATAGCTCGTTCCCTTGATAGAAATCCGGTATGCCGGGGGAGGTTATTTTCAATAGAACCGCTGAAAGCGAGTTAATCGCACCGTAAAAGCTCACCCTGCTTGAGAAAATACGGAAGTCGTCCATAAATTGTTTATTTGTCACTAGCAGATCAATGAAGGTCGTAAGTGCGCTTTCGTATTCCGGATTGGGCGAAACCCATCCTGTATATACCTTTGCTTCCCTTGCTGCCTTCACCATGTATGCCTTCAAACGCTCAACGAATTCGGGGACATCTTTATCGCGGAAAGGCCATGCACCTATGAGGACCTGGTAAAGTAATATTTCCAGGTCGGCATCGGGTACGCTTTTTGTATTGACCAGCTTTTTAAGGGAGATATTATATTTACTCCAGCAGTCGAGCTTTTTCTCCCATTCCCGGGGAATCTCGGAGAGCACATTTATTCTGGCCCTGACATCCTCACTCCTTTTTGTGTCATGGGTCGACGTTGCATTCATGGTATGGGGATAGTTTATCTGTCTATGTAAATTGAAGTTATGAAAGTCATCGATGGATAATCCTTTGGAGGAGGGGTTCCCACCTACCTCGTTTAGCGAAACAAGCTTGCTGTAGCAGTAAAGAGCTGAGTCTTCAAATCCTTTAGCCATCACAGCGCCCGTTAATTGTTGCCACTGCATCACAAAATCCAACCATGATGTCCTTTGCTCTACCGTAGCGCTTAAGGGAAGGCGCATGACAAGAACTCGTTCCATGAAGTCAATCACATTCCTGTCCATGGTTGGGTTGCGTTCGATTACCAGAAATTTTGTTTTTTTGAGGTAAATTCGGTCGCGGTAAGCTACTTTTGTGCTGTTTATATACGTGCGGTATATGGGCAAGCAGGCCGTAAATTCTTTTATCACCTCGACCATTACCTCGAGTGAAAAATGATCAAAGCCGGGTTCCTGATGTGACAGTTGTCGGAGATATTCAGCCAGTCTGGTTACCTGGGACTGAAAGGACAAATTCATTACCTGCTTTTTCTTGCCGTAGAGAATATCGTCGAATATGACTTCAGAGCCCGTAAAGCGGGAATGTATTTTTTCAAGGCTTAATATTCCCTGCGCGTCGATAAGTAGCCTGTCAAGCATGGTTATATACTCATATCCTGTGGTGCCATGTACTGGCCATTCGTGAGGTATTATTTCATTTTCACCAAGTATCTTTTCTGTAATGATATAAAATACTGCGGGTTGCATATCCGTACCCTGTTCTGGCATTATTTTTTCCCGCAAGCGGTAAAGGTATCCTAAAGGGTCTTTTAATCCGTCGATATGATCAATACGTAGGCCGGTAAACATCCCTTCACGTCCCATTTCAAAAATAAGAGCATGGGTAGCGTTAAAAACATCCATTTCCTCTGCCCGGATACCGATAAGGTCATTAATATCGAAAAACCTGCGGTAATTAATGGACACAAGTGCCTCTTTCCAAAAAGTCGGCTTGTATATCTGCCGCTCTATTAGTTCTCGCGTCAGTTCGAGGTCAGGTTGATCGTTGAAATGCTGAACCGCTGTAGCGAGCAGGTTGAATGATTCATGGTCATTTAATAACTCTTCCTTAAAACGTTCTTTGACGGATTTACGGTTAAGGTATTCTTTTTCAGATATGCCGCGGTTCATGATTATAATGCGATTATGTTCCGGTAGCCGCTCCATGTTACGCATGATCTTCTCGAGCTTTGATTGGTATCGCTCGACAGTCTTCGGATTGATATCTCTACAGAATAGACATTCCGAGAGAAAAAGACGGTATGATTTAATATCTATCGGCATCCTGTATCCACGGTAGACAAAAGATAAACCTCTGCAATCAAGGGAAAGTATGAATTCCTTTTCCTCGATGCATTGCATATACGGGCTCATGAGTACGGGAAGAACAATCTTGTTTCCAGCAGCAGCCCAGTCGATGTCAAAAAAGCCAGCGTAGGGAGAGCAAAAACCGTATTCTAAAAGATCCATCCACCAGGCATTTTCAGGACCTACAGCCATGTGATTGGGTACGATATCCAGAACCAGGCCCATGCCCTTTTTGTCCATTTCTATCAAAAGGGTACGAAAATCATCCCTGTTACCAAGCTCCGGGTTAAGTTGTGTCGGGTCGGTTACATCATAGCCATGACCGCTCCCGGGCCTTGCCTTAAAGATTGGGGAAAAATAAAGGCTAGAGATGCCGAGTTGCTTTAGATAATCAATCATTCCCTGGACGTCATTAAAATTGAATTGTTTGCTGAGCTGAAGCCGGTATGTAGCTACCGGTACGCCTGGTTTTAACATTTAGCCGGTCCTGATGGATAGTTTTTGACCTAGCGATTTAAAAATTTCGACCCAATCATGGCCTGCCCTGTCACCTTGTTCGGCAGCTGCCTTTAATTCAAGGTATTTAGAATGCAGGAGGTTATGGTAAAAGTTCTGTACGCGCCATAGATCGATGGAAAAGGGAAGTTTCGGTAGCATTTCAGAGGCGTTGAGCATATTTTTGAGTGTATCCATGTCGGATGGATTGGCCAATATTCTGCTCATCATTCTCTCCATCGTATTCTGCAGGAGATAACTCAGGGATTCGGCGTCAATATCAACCTTCCAAATGCGTATCTCGTCAAGCAAAGTATTGAGCCTCTCAAGATCCAGGCTATCGGAATCCACTACCTTGCGAATTTCATTGTTCAGGATGAACTCAGCCGCCTGATGGAAGCTTTTTGGTATAGGGTTCCCAAGTTCAGAGAGAAAACGCATCGGTGGATAATGGTGTTCATATACCTGATGATAAGCTGCCTCGATATCCGAAAAGGCTGCCTCGAGAATATTATCCAGAACCTTCCGCTGTTCGTCTCGAAAAAGGTCCTTGATGGAATATGTGGATACTCCAAAGTGTTTGTCCAACAGCCTGATTACCTCCGGGAAATCGGCTGCTGAAAATGTCTGTCCGAGTTCGCCGCACATTTCCTGATAGGACGGCTCGTCCCTGTAGGTTCGTACGCCGGCATTTACGTTGTGGTCTCCGAAGTGGAGAACCCCAAAGGAAAGATTATCCGACTCCCCTGTTATTTCTGAAGTTATGCCGGCCCTTCCTAAAGCAAGCTTCAGTTTTCCTGAAGTAAGGGTCTGGTAATCATCGATGCTTATTTTATAGCAATATATTTCCGCATTCTTATCGTATTCTTCAAATAATGAACTAACTGCGAAATGAGCACCCACTTTGGTTAAATCCACCATTGAAGGTTTTACAAATTTCTCGTAGATCTTGCGCCCATCAGAGTGTTCCGGTATATTGCTCCTGGCTTTTTCGAGACGCCCCAGGAAGTCTTCTTCGATGCCGTTACCTAACAGTTCATCCGCGAGCTGCATGGCTCGTCCTGCGTACTGGATTACCTGTACTGTTTCAATACCGGAGAGTTCATCGAAGAACCATCCGCAGCTGGTGTACATGAGCATCGCATGCCGCTGGAGTTCGAGTAGTTTAAGTGCGATTACTGTTTCTTCTTTATCCAGTTCATGTGAACGGTGCTTTTGAAAGAATTCGCTGGTGTTCTGAGATGATTTGTTTAGAATAATATTGATATATTCATCGCGGGCAAGCCATGGATCGTTTAAAAATTGCCTTGCCTTTTCTTCGTAAGAAGGAGCAAGCGTATCCCTCAGCCAGTCAAGCGCCTCCCGAAGCGGTGCCCTCCAGGCCTGGTTCCATGCCGGGTTTCGACCTGCATTACAGCCGCAATTGTTTCGCCATCTCTCTATTCCATGAGGACAGCTCCATGAGGTATTCTCTAGTATCTCTACCTCGTAATCAGGGGGATGCTTTTCCAGAAATTCTCCGTAGTTTGTTATTTGAGCTCGGTTATCTGTTTCGATATCATGCAGGGCATAGGCGAGGGCCATATCGCCAAAGCGATGGTGGTGACCATATGTTTCTCCATCGGTGGCAACGTGGATGATTTGAGGACGTTCAGCTTCCTCGGAAAAGGATTCGATGAGTAGCTGTGAAAGGTTGTCACCGCTCCTTAATACGTTTTCAAATGCAATGTTTCGTGAAATAGGCCCGTTATAAAAGAAGAGATACAAACGGTTTCCAGATGGCAGGATTATTTCATAGGCTTGACTAGGGTCTATACTGCCGTTTATAACATCGTTCCAGTCGTTACTGCCTTTCTTTCTAACCCGGCTCGCTTGATGTGGGGCGAGAATGGTAAATCTAATTCCCATCCCGGCCATTATCTCAAGTGTTTCAATATCAACTGCTGTTTCCGGAAGCCACATGCCCTCCGGTGTACGGTTAAAACGATGCTCGAAATCGCGCAGTCCCCATAATACCTGGGTGTACTTGTCTCTTTTAGTTGCTAGCGGCATTATAATGTGGCCATATGACTGGGCTATAGCCGAGCCATGACCTGAATAAGTGTTGAGGCTTCTGCGGTCAGCTTCCAGGATGGCCTTGTAAGTATCCGGATTATTCGCTTCCATCCAGGCAAGCAAGGTGGGGCCGAAGTTAAAGCTGATCTTTTCATAGTTATTAACTATTAGCGTGATAAAGCCCTCGTTATCAAGAATTCGTGAAGCGGTGTTGGGTGCATAGCACTCCGCGGTGACCCTTTCGTTCCAATCGTGATAGGGATAAGCCGAATCCTGCATCTCAATAGTTTCCAGCCAGGCATTTTCACGGGGTGGCTGGTAAAAGTGCCCGTGAATACAAACGTATCGTTCCAATTTCAGTTCTCCTTTGTATATATAACAAATGACCACAGGTGCAAAATCGATTGAAGTCCAATCTTAGACTCTATTTGATTTGGAATATCGCTTCCGGGCCCATGCCATTTTTTTTCAGTTGAATCGAGTAGCTTTTTCCAGGAACCGTCGGGGATATGTAGGTTCGCGGGTTCTTCATTCCCCCCGAATTTGAATATAGTTAAACTTTCGCTCTTGCCCATCCATCGGTGGATCATCATTATGTTTCCATCAATTTCCTTTATTTGCATGGCGTTATTATTTAAATTGGCAAAAACTGGGTTATGCTTGCGGATTTTAATGAGTTCGCGGTTGAGGTCTAGCAGCACGGCATGCCATCCATAATTTTTCAGTGAATGATCCAGTTTGCTGCTAAGGAATGTTGCTTCATCCTGTGGATCAGGTACTTCCTCACGCCATTCGAATGAGGAAAATTCCTCGCGCCGGCCTTTTCTAACAGAGCTGATGATGAGTATATCGCTGTGATGCACAAAATACCTGAACGGGGCTATTTCCCCGTACTCCTCGCCCATGAACAGTAATGGTATGAACGGCGAAAGGAGTACAATTGCGGAAGCAAGTTTAAGTTTTTCAAAGGGTACCATTTCGCTCAGTCGGTCACCCTTCATTCGGTTCCCAACCTGATCGTGATTTTGTGAAAATACAACAAAACGGGCGGCGGGAAGGTCTATTGATGTCCTGCCATGTCTCCGCTTTCGATATTTTGAATACTGTCCGGTATACACGAATCCTGTCTTAAAGGCTTTTACCAGGTCTTTAAGACCATCATAGTCCTGATAGTATCCCTTATTTTCACCGGTGAGTAGTACATGTAGTGAATGGTGAAAATCATCATTCCACTGGGCGTTAAGGCCATAACCCCCCTGTTGCCGCGTTTGTATAAGGCGGGTATCATTGGCGGCGCTTTCGCCGATCAGGTAAGCACGGCGTCCCATCGCACTCGATTGTTCACTGAAGGCCTGTGAAAGCTCTTCAATGAACGTAAAAGGGGAAATATCCAGTATGGAGTGTAACGCGTCGAGGCGAAGCGCATCGATATGAAAATCGGTTAACCAATATATGGCATTTTCTATGAAGAAACGGCGTACCTCGTCACTGTATGGCCCATCGAAGTTAATGGCAGAACCCCAGGGAGTTTTGTAGCGTTCGGTAAAATATGGACCATAGCTGGACATGTAGTTACCTTCCGGCCCAAAATGGTTGTATACTACATCCAGGACTACAGCCAGACCTCGACTGTGGCAGGCGTCTACAAGGCGTCGGAGACCGGAGGGTCCTCCATACGAATTCTGTACCGCAAATGGGTATACGCCATCATATCCCCAGTTGCGTAGACCGGGAAATTGAGCAACAGGCATCAGCTCTAGAGCAGTAATACCAAGGTCCTTAATTTCGTCCAGTTTTGTGATCAGTGCGTCGAAGGTCCCCTCTTCGGTGAAGGTCCCAACGTGAAGTTCATATATTATATATTTTTCGATGGGTATCCCGCGCCAGTCCCGATCATTCCATTGAAAAAAAGGTTCCACCACCTGAGAAGGTCCATGAACGGTATCAGCCTGGAAACGGGACGCTGGGTCAGGATACTGCTTTCCGTCATTTAATTGATAAAAATACTGGCAGCCGGGTCTTAGGCCATCAATAATAGCCCTGTGATATCCTCCCTCTATCGCATCCAGGGGTATAATCTTATCCTCCGGAGAGACAATGTGCAGGTTGACCTTATCGACTAGTGGTGCCCATACTAAAAATTGACAGCGTTCTTCGCCCAGGTATATTGCTCCTAAGCAATCTTCCCGGTTCATTTTTTACGTCTCCGACTAACGAAATATACCAATGCCAGCGGCGGTAATACGAACTCAAGCGAATATCGGCGTCCGTGAACCGGTGTTGGTTTTGCCTTGAGGCTGTGCAGGTTGACCTGACCGCTTCCTCCAAATTCCGCAGCATCGCTATTAAGAATTTCCTTCCAGATGCCACCTCTGGGTACGCCTACGCAATATTTAAAATAGGTCATTGGGGTAAAGTTACAGATAACTACCACGACATCATCGGTAGTTTTACCTCTGCGGATATAGCTAATTACACTTTGCAGGGCATCGCTCGCGTCTATCCACTCAAACCCTGATGGTTCACAGTCCATTTCATGGAGCGCCGGCTCTGCGCAGTAGACCGTATTAAGACTGTGCACCCATTTCTGTATTAAACTATGACGCTGGTAGTCCAGCAACTTCCAGTCAGGATTTCCCTCATGGTTCCATTCATTCCATTGAGCAATCTCTCCTCCCATGAAAAGAAGTTTCTTCCCAGATTGGGCGTACATGTAGCCAAGAAGGAGCCTTAGATTGGCAAATTTTTGCCAGTCGTCACCAGGCATCTTGCCTATAAGCGACCCCTTACCGTGTACTACTTCATCGTGTGAGAGCGGTAAAATGAAGTTCTCGTGAAAAGCATATAATGACCGGAAGGTAAGGTTGTTGTGGTGATATTTACGGTACACGGGATCGCGGGACATGTACTGGAGGGTATCATGCATCCAACCCATATCCCATTTCATACCGAAACCCAGACCTCCAAGATAGGTAGGCCGCGATACCATGGGCCAGGCCGTAGATTCCTCTGCCACCGTCTGTGTATCGGGATAGCTTTTGTAAGTCTCTTCATTCAGACGTCGTAGAAATGAAATCGCGTCCAGGTTCTCCCGGCCACCGTATTTATTGGGTGCCCACTCTCCCTGTTTTCTTGAATAATCAAGGTACAGCATCGATGCTACAGCGTCGACGCGTAAACCGTCCGCGTGGTATTTATCAAGCCAGAAAAGGGCGTTACTTATGAGAAAGCTGCGCACTTCGCTCCTGCCATAGTTGAAAATATAGCTTTTCCAGTCAGGATGAAAGCCTTTGCCGGGATCGGAATGCTCATATAGATGGGTGCCGTCAAAGAAACCCAGTCCATGGTCGTCTGTGGGAAAATGCGAAGGTACCCAGTCAAGTATTACACCTATGTCATGCTGATGAAGGCAGTCGATGAGGTACATGAAGTCCTGGGGGCTACCGTATCGGCTGGTTGGTGAAAAGTAGCCGGTTATCTGGTATCCCCATGAACCGAAGAAGGGATGTTCCATGACAGGCAGGAATTCCACGTGAGTAAACCCCATCTTCTGCACATATTCTGATAATTCAATAGCCATTTCTCGATAACTGAGCGAGCGATATCCTTCATCCGGTACCCGTTTCCATGATCCGATATGAACTTCATATATGGATATCGGGGCGTCGAGGGAATTTCGCTTGTGACGCCCATTCATCCAATCACGGTCGTTCCATTCATAGTCGAGATTCCAGACGATGGAAGCTGTCCTGGGTGGATTCTCATTAAAGATAGCCAGTGGGTCAGCTTTTTCCTGAAGGATGTTTTTATAGCGTGATACAATTCGATACTTGTATAAGGCGCCTTTACTTACACCCGGTATAAATCCTTCCCATATACCTGACTGGGCACGGGGCCTTAAGGGATTGCTCTCCTTATTCCAATAGTTGAAATCGCCGATAACATTTACCTGCTTGGCATCGGGGGCCCATACAGCGAAATACGTTCCCTGCTCTCCGTTACAAGATACCGGATGGGCTCCCATCTTTTCATACATGTGGAAATATGTTCCCTCGTTAAAAAGATATAGTTCGTCGTCCGTGAGCAGTGTAAAATCGGCCTGACAAACCTCTCTCCTGGCCGACTTGCGACCTCCCTGTTCATTTAACATATTTATATCTAACGTCCTTCTCTGATATTGCTCACCATGGACATTATACCGTCAAGTACAGGCATTTTTTTTAATTCCTCCAGGTTGAAGCGTGTCTTATTCTGCCAGTTTAGGTAATCGTCACCGCTGGCAGGAATATTTTGCGGCCTGGTCTCCAGCCAGAGGTCCTCCAGATTAATAAGCAATACGGGGGATCTGCTCGCTGCCAGAAAGGAAAGACTGGCTTTAAGAATACTAATAGGATCGATATCCTCTTTGTTTAGCCACCCTTTCTTTATCAGCAAATCAGTTAACCGTTCTCCATCGACGGCCGTGTCGCCTTTTATAGAAGAGCCGGAATTCTTTAAGTTAGCATGTCCGGAATTTCCTTTATTCTGGACTACTTTAGCCCACATCGCAGCGAAAGGGGGCATGTCATGTGTATTCAGGCTGGCTATTGACCTCGGAGGCGGGTTTGGCAGGTCCCGGCTACCGCAATTGAGCTCGTAGTATAATACATACATGCGGTATAACCGGTGTCGATCCATTTCCTTCCTGACATATGAAGGAACGGTGCCCAGATCTTCGCCGACAAGAACCGACCTGTGCCGGTGTGATTCAAGTGTAAGTATTGCATACATCTCGTCTGAGTGGTAACGGACATAGACCCCCTGACATGCTTTCTGTCCGTGTGGAATGAAAAATAGCCTGTGCAGGCTCATGACGTGGTCGATGCGTAGGACACCAGCATATTGGAGGCTGTGACGAATACTTGCTATATAATAGCGATAACCGCTATCCCGTATACCCTGGGGATGTAAAGGAGGAAAAGCCCAGTTTTGTCCCTTCTTAAAAACAGCATCCGGAGGAGCACCGGCCGTTACCTCGTTTGTAAAGGACTCCTTTTCATGCCATACGTCGTAGCCGTCGGGATGGGCCCCCAGGGGCATATCGAGATACAACTCAACCCCTTTATCTCTTATGCGGTTAAAGATGCGTTGTGTTTGCTGCATCGTTAACCATTGTGTGTAAAGATAATAATGATAGATATCGGTACTGTAATCACCATTTTGGATGGAGCCATCGCGAATTGACTTCGGCCATGTCTTCCAGGAAATGCCGAATTTTTCTCCAGCTGCTCTGAATTTGGCGTAATCTACGACACCGGGGTTTTTATCTTCAAAACTATGAAGTTCCGCAAGCCGTGATGATGGATGACTGAACAGAAAATCGCATAATTTATCAAGTACCAATCTTTTCAAGGACATCTCCCTTTGGTAGTCAACCAGATCGGATTTCCTAAGGGCCTCAAGTTCTTTCTGAAAGGCAGTAGACTCCATAATACGTCTTGCAGATGTGCATACCTGTAGCTCGTCTATTTTCTCGATATCCAGATAAAATTCGTTCCAGAAAAGACGACTTACCGGTAAATATGGACTTAGATCCTGCAGCTCATTGAAGAAAGTGGGAAATAAAGGTAACGTTGATATTAGGTTGCCGCCTTCCGAAGCTAGGTATTCCCCTAGGTATTCCAGGTCGGTATAATTACCTCCACCCCAGCTCCTTCTGCTATGAAGTGCGTATAGCGGAAGAAAACCTCCCCACTGATGCTTATCGGCATCTGGGGGCATATAGGCTTTGGAGGGGGCTGATATTAACAGGGTTTGAAAATGACGATCCTTCATGGCTAAGGTCAGTGTATGGTAGCCCCACGGAATATTTTTAGCTAGAGAGAGTCTTTTTACCAGAAAATCCCTTCCCTCGATTCGCCTGCTATCGACAACCGGAATATCACCCGATAAAACGTTCCATTTCTTCTCGATCCCGGACTCCAGTCCGAGATTCAGGCTTAACATCGCTGTATCGAGGTTGGCTGGAATGCGAATATCCACGATCGGATCACGGTTATCCCAGACCACTGTTACCGGTTCCATAACCCTTTGCCAGAGTTCCTGCTGTTTTCCTCTTAATGCCGGAATGATATCCTTTCGATTTTCAACTGGCGCACCTAGTGATGATAATACTGCTAATAAAGAATCTTCCGGTGCAACCGTTCTTTTGTGGTTAACATCGTAGTAGGCGGTTTGGACGCCATAAAGATGCGCTAAGTGATTGAGGCTACCGGAATTCGAGGTCATTCCTGTACCTTCTTCCTGGTTTGCGCTGATAATGTGGTTCCTTCCTTTGCTTCCAGAACCTGCAGTATTCCTTCAAGGGGCAGATTTACCCATTCTGGGCGCACGCTGAGCTCATAATTGACTTCATAGATAGCTTTATCCAGGATATAGGCATCCAGAATTATTCTCTTTTCCTCCGTTGTAGATGGCAGTATCCCGGTGCTTTCCATTACCTCCAGGTACGACTTTAAAAATATTATCGATACCCAGGAATACCATGAACGGGCCCAGCTATCCAGGACCGGTATATCCTCGGTACGAAGCACCGTTGCTCCCCATCCTCTTAAAGCGGCGTAGGCTGCATAATGGAAGGAGCGAATCATGCCGGCAACGTCTCTCAAAGGGGATCGTTTTATCCTGCGCTCACCAATATGCCTGGCAGGTTCACCTTCAAAGTCAACTATCACGAAGTCGCTTCCGGTATAGAGTACCTGTCCCAGGTGATAATCTCCATGACAACGGATACGCATTCCGCTAATCTTACTTTTTGTAACATCCCGAAAGCACCCTAAAATAGCCCTCTCCTGATTCAGTATGCTGGTTGCATTTGAATTTGCGGTTTCAGGGAGATAGTGCATTTGCTGGCGAAGAATTTGGAGGACATTAATGGCTGATCCTCTCATGCTGTGGTAAAGAGATCTCTGGTAGGCTACAGTAAAAGGTTCGGGGGAGAAGTTTTCGTCTAATGATTTAGCTGCCAGTTTTTTATGAAGCTCTGCGGTGCGCTTACCCATAAGTTGCACAGAAGACTGGTAAGGCCCGATGTTGTTGGCTACTATTTCTGGCACACTTTCCTCGACGGATTCAAGTATAGAGCCCCTGACGGGCATAGGAGATTCTTCCCTGGTATATGTCAGCACGGACTCGAAGTAGCGACCCAGCGAGTCGAGTGTATACTTCCATGCGTCGCCCTCGTTGGCTACATAACCGTGAAGGATTCCCACGGTTACCGGCTCATGTTTATGGCATTGGTACTCGATAGCGCCTGCAACGGGAGGGGCGTTGTTATACGGTTCAGTAACGGTCAGAAAGCGCCCTATCTCTAGCTCAGGGCTTACACCTTCTTCAAGGCGACGGAGTACTTTGAGCTTGAGTTTATTGCCATATACGATAGACGTATTTGTTTGTTCGCCCTTTATAATAGAGGATTCAAGCGGTTCGCTTATTGAACTGTATATCCTGTGAAATACCTTTCGCGTACGGTATGCGTTTAACCTTCCCTTTTCTCCCTTTAACCTGCGGCTCTTTGAGACGATATTCAGCAGCAAGTTACGGAATTCGGGATTGGCCAGTGCGTCATAGATAATGCCCATATCTTCGGTCTCCCTGAGTTTAAGATAGGCTATCAGTGATTGGGGCGCGCTTTCGATTATATGTTTTGCTTCGTCTCCCCAGGAAATTATTACGGGCACGGTATAGGTCTCGGGTTCCCCCTCTGAGTATTCTATAGTTATCAGTATAATATATGCCTGTATATCCTTAGAGGGTATTGGAATAATATCACTTATGCTCGCTGATGTTATGTAATGTGCTTTTCCGCCGAACCAGCGTCTTTCCTTGATGTAAGATATCAAAGATGACTGGAGGGCAGACTTTTTCCATCGTTGAAAGAGTTCTTTTTCTTTACCGCTGATATAAAGTGTTGGTACCGCAACTTCTGAAGTTGTGGTGCTGAGTTCGATCGGTTTTGCCTTACGTGACTCCAGAGAGAACCAGTGAAAAGCATAAGGACCTAAAGTAATTGCATAAGGATTTTCTCCTATAGCGGGAAACTCTGTATGACCAAACATTTCCACCGGAACGCTTTCTTTAAAGCCATCCAGGTTTAAAGCGGTGTATTGCGCAAGCCGGGAGAGGTTGGCCACTACAAGAATGTTTTCCTCTTCATAACGCCGCAGGAAAGCAAGGACCTTCCGGTTCTCAGGGTAGAGAAAATCAAGGCTACCCCTGCCGAAAGCCCTGTTGCTCTTTCTTAGTGCGATGATGCGCTTCATCCACCAGAGCAGGGAGTCCGGATTGTTCTGCTGTGTCTCTACATTTACCGCTTCATAATGATTTTCCGGGCTGATATTCACAGGGAGATATAGACGTTGCGGATTGGTATGCGAGAAACCGGCATTACGGTCAGCGCTCCATTGCATTGGGGTACGCACCCCGTCCCTGTCACCCAGGTAGAAATTGTCACCCATACCTATTTCATCTCCATAGTAGACAATAGGGGTTCCGGGGAGGGAAAACAGCAGTCCATTCATCAATTCGATCTTTCGCCGGTCGTTGTTCAGAAGAGGTGCCAGGCGACGCCTTATGCCGAGATTGATGCGGGCCTGTATATCATAGGCGTATACTCGGTACATATAGTCTCGCTCTTCGTCGGTGACCATCTCCAGGGTCAGTTCATCGTGATTACGAAGAAAAAGCGACCACTGGCATGTATCAGGAATGGGTGGCGTGTGTTGTAATATGTCAACTACAGGAAAGCGATCTTCCATACGAATGGCCATAAACATGCGGGGCATAAGCGGAAAATGATAGGCCATATGGCATTCATCCCCTTCACCGAAATAGCTGACCGCATCCTCTGCCCATTGGTTTGCTTCAGCAAGAAGCATCCTGTTACTGTAGCGGCTGTCTACATAACGCCGCAGTTCCTTAAGGAAATTATGGGTTTCAGGAAGGTTTTCACAGCTGGTTCCTTCTCTCTCGTATAGGTAAGGTACCGCATCAAGGCGAAGACCGGAAACTCCCAGGTTGAGCCAGAAGTCTATTACCTTTAATATTCTGCGCCTTATCTCTGGACTGTCATAGTTGAGGTCGGGCTGGTGCGAATAAAACCTGTGCCAGTAGTAAGCCTCTGCAATGGGGTCCCATGTCCAATTGGCCGGTTCAAAGTCTTTGAAGATTATGCGGGCATCCTTGTATCTATTCCATGTATCACTCCATACATAGAAGTTACGCTTCTTGCTGTCTGGTTTGGATTGCCTTGCCTGCTGGAACCAGGCATGCTGATCTGAAGTATGATTAAGAACGAGCTCATTTATAACGCGTATACCGCGGTAATTGGCTTCCCTGATAAGTGTCCTGAAATCACGAATGGTGCCATAAGTATCGTGAATGCCCGTATAGTCAGAAACATCATATCCGTCGTCTTTAAATGGGGAGGGGTAAAAAGGCAAAAGCCATATAGCGGTAATGCCTAGATCATGAAGATAATCCAGCTTTTCTGTAAGCCCCGGAAAATCACCTATCCCATCGCCATTACTGTCATAAAAAGCACGGACATGAAGCTCATAGATGATGGCATCCTTATACCAAAGTGGATCGGAATCGCGCCAAAAGTATCTCCTGTCACTTGAATCCATTGCTGTAGCCTTCACTAACTATATTTCTCCGGTTACAAGAAATATATGAGCCGGTGTTTTTTCCGGATCAAGTTCCACATAGTTTCTTGCACCCTTCCACTGATATTTTCTCCCGTTCAAAAGGTCCTGTACAAGGTACGACATTCCATTGGTAATTCCCAATTCGGCGAGCTGTAGTTCGGTCCAGCCCGACTGTTTATAACGATAATCAAGGTTAACTACAACTAGGATCACGTTGTTGTCGCTTCGCTTACTGTAACAGATAATCTTTTCGTTATCCAAGGGGTGGAAACGGAGGCTAAAGTTATCCTGCAGGGCAGTGTTCTCTTTTCTGATACTGTTAACTTTTACAATGAACTCTTTTAAGCTATACGGGTTATTTATATCCCAGTCCTTTATCTCGTACTTTTCCGAGTCGATATACTCTTCGCTCGTAGTATCTTTTCGCCGGTTTTCACACAACTCGAAGGCAGGTCCATATATACCGTAGTTTGCCCCCAGGGTGGCTGCCAGAATCAAGCGTATCATAAAAGCTGGACGACCCCCATCACGAAGATAATCGCTGAGTATATCGGGGGTGTTTGGCCAAAGGTTTGGCCGGAAGAATTCGCATACCCCTGTACTTGTTAACTCGGTGAAGTACTGCTCTATTTCCCACTTTGCAGTACGCCACGTGAAATATGTATATGACTGACTGAAGCCCAGCTTGGCAAGGCGGTACATTATCTTGGGTCGGGTGAAAGCCTCGGCCAAAAAGAGTACATCCGGATGCTCTTTTTTAATAGAATCTAATAGCCATTCCCAGAAAGCAAACGGTTTGGTATGTGGGTTATCGACCCGAAAAATCTTTATGTCATGTTCTATCCAGAAATCCACTATGCTTTTAAGCTCATCCCATAGTTCAGGCCAGCTATCTGTCTGGAAGTCTATAGGATATATGTCCTGGTATTTTTTGGGGGGGTTTTCCGCATATTGAATGGTGCCATCCGGACGGAGCCGGAACCATTCAGGATGTTCATGGACATATGGATGGTCTGGTGAGCACTGGAAGGCAAGGTCAAGGGCAATTTCAATACCCAATTTCCTGGCATCCGATATTAAACTCTTAAGATCGTCGATGCCACCCAGTTTCGGATGGACTGCTTTATGGCCTCCTTCCTCTGAGCCTATTGCCCACGGCGTTCCTGGATCACCGTTCTTTGCCTTTACAGCGTTGTTCTTTCCTTTGCGGCTGGTGTGTCCAATTGGATGGATAGGGGGAAAATAAAGCACATCAAAACCCATTTCAGAAATATATGGTAAAAATCTTTTACAATCCTCGAAGTTGCCATGGTCTTGTGAGCCGGTGGCACAGGAACGCGGGAATACTTCGTACCATGTGCTGTAACGGGCTTTTTTACGGTCCACTGTAACCATCAGTTCTCGCTCATAGATGGTCTCATATTTACGATTCGGATATCTGGTCATGAGAATATACAATTCATCGCTTAAAGCGATCTTTGCCTTTGAGGTTTTTCTTAGGTCACCGGAGCGGAGTTTACCCGCCAATTTCTGGATAACGGCAGCATCATCACCTGATGCACGTTTCTTTGCTTCTTCAATAATTCCTGCCCCTATATGATAATCTATAGTGCTGTCCGTGCCGGCATCTATTTTTTTAGCAAGGTCCTGCCTCCATGATTTGAAGTCGTCAACCCATGCGGCGATGGAATAGAGGTAGCATCCTATCCTATCAACCGTGAAATGACCCTGCCAGCGGTCATTTATTAAAAACTCCATGGGTGTTTCCGTCCATTTTGTATGACCCTCCTCGCGATAGCGCAGAAGTGCTGTAACAGCGTCGTGACCATCAGCGTAAATATCGGCTTCGACGAGGATACTGTCACCAACAATCCTTTTGATGGGAAAACTACCGCCGTCGATCTCCGGGTCTACGTTTTCAATAACAGCCCTGAGTCTGCCTTCAAGAGGTTTTTTCATACTAAAATCCTGTAGTAAAAATTATTGCGCCGTGTATAATTATATTGGTGGCTGAAATAAAGCCCTTGTTTGTTTATTGCTATAATTATACACGTAGTGTTAGCAAAAATATTCATTGAATTATCGCTTTACAGGGTATATGATACACACCGATGAGGTATATAACAAGGCATAATTTTGTTGTCCCATATTAATTATATCTTATTGCAATAAATATATTGAGGGGGAACGACAATGGAAGAAGAGAAATCCGAATTCGAAGAAGAAACCACAAGTATGGTGAATATGGATGAGATGAACCTTGAAGAATCCCAGATGGCGGAGCAGCTTTATAACAGCGCCGGCCTTGATCCCGTTGTTGACGCAGGGCTCAAAGACTATGATAAACAGCTTCAAAAAGAAGACAAGATTATCTCCAAGGTATTCGGCGTAAGGGGTAGTGACATTCGTGGATATGGGCAATCGGTAGCCCGGCGAGTAGCTTTTGCAGTATATGCCCTGCTTAATCGACAGTACGGTGGTAAAGTCGGTGACTTGCGGTCTTATATCATGACTCTCGAGGAAGAACGGGATAGAGCCAATGCCAGGTACGATGAACTTATGGGAAGGGTGGTGGGTATTCTTGGCGAAGAATACAAAAGCCTTAGGACCGATTCAAGGGAATTTATGGAAAGGTTGACCTCGGTACTGGGAGAAGATTTAAAAGAGGCCAAGATTGACAAGAAGCAGCTGGCGGAGAGCCTTGCGGATATAGATGGTTTGAGGTCAAGGATAAAATCGCTCGAGAATGATAAGCTGGTGTTAAACGAACGACATGAGTCAGAGATAAATATTCTTAAAGAAGGGCATCGCAGTGAAGTATCGGAATTGAGTTCTCAGATATCTGAACTGGATAAAAGCATGAAGGAACTGGAAGCGGTAAAATCCGGTCTTGCCGAAGATCTGGCAAAGTTGCAAGCTCGCTATGAACAAATCAGTAAAGAGTTGTTAGCCCTCGCTAGTACTCCACTTACCGATGATACAGTAAAATATTTGAAAGACAATTTATATGCCTTTATTCTGGATGACTCAAAGGTGCCTGACAGGGTGATTGGTGGCGTGGGAAAATTCATTGACTTTAAAAAGTATCTCGGAATGGCTGTCCATAAGGGAGCAGGTGAGGTTCATAAGCGCATCAAGGAAATATTTGGTAACGATGTGGAAAAATAAGTAACTATAATATCAATATGGGAGGAAAAAATGCCAGAGTTTACTAATCCTTTTATCGGTAATGTTCCGGAACGAAAGCTGACCACCGAGGAGCTGATAAGGGCTATTCGGCTCGATCTGGCAGCAGAAGAAGAAGCAGTACATATATACATGGCTCAGGCCGATGCCGCCGAAGAACCGCTGGCGAAGAAGGTACTTATTGATATTGCCAACGAGGAAAGGCAGCATGCTGGTGAATTTCTGAGGCTTCTGCAAATACTCACCGGTGATGAGGATAAATGGCTTAAAGAGGGGGCTAAAGAAGTTGACGAGATGGCTTCAGAATGATTTCTGACCTCTTGCTGCCGATTAAAGTACTGTTTACTTTAAAGGGAAACCAGGCTGTTAAAATACGATGATTTAAGGGCGGCTGAGTAAAAAGGGTTACTCGGTATTTCTTTTTATAATTTCACCGAATAACCAGTAGTGGTAAACCACTTCCTGTTCGTTTTCAGATAGATCGTCATATGGGAGTGGCCGAACGATAACCCCCTGCAGATCGAACTTTCGGCAAAGTCCGACCTTCTGTCTTTGCCACCATTTCCAGATTGTATTCAATCTTGCGGACATATCAATATGGCCGTACCTTTAATAATTGCATGTTACATCCTGGCAGAAAGGAAATCTATTCTGGATGCGACGCTCTTCATTGCTTGAAGGCGCCCCGATGATTTCAAAAGGTCCCTTGCCAGCTTTTCATCGCCTATTATATCCCTTACCCATATGCTGAAATCATTTTTTTCATTGTTGGCATGGAATAGATACGTATCGTCAGATATGTTTTCCAGGCCGTTACGAAGGTCGACGATATTTCTGAAAACACTGCCATCGTGGCAATAAAACATACATTCTTCCGGGGTATCGCTTAAAATCTTTCTCGCGTTTAATTTCTGTTGTGGCATGTTTTTCTCCTGTATTTCTTATATTAACTAAGCAAGGTTACCTTATAACTCAGGACAAAACCGGCTGTTCCGAACATACCCTTCCTGCGCAGGTTTCTGTCAAGGCGAAAGTGTGATTTCCCAGTGGTGAAGGCAAAAGGCCCTGTATCGAAGCTTGAGATTCTGTCCTACCGATGAGATTTTTTATTACCTCCTCCCAGGTAAAGCGCCAGGCCGTCTTCTGTGCTGAGTCTCGCATATTATTTTCCTTATCTTCATGGCTATAAAGATAGGTAACATAGCTTTCAATCTCTTTGGGATCGGTTGTTTCCAGTACAACGGCATTATCCATATGGACAGCATAGTCTTCACCTGTGCCACCAGTAAACGCTATGCCGCGAGATGCCATGGCTTCCAGTCCTACAAGGCCAAACGGTTCATGGTTGCTATTTGCCAGTACGGCGTCGGATGAATAAAACAATATGCGTAGAAGATCCGGTGAGCACTGGAACCTGAGGTTCAGGACGTCCGCTTCACCTCCGTTTTCTATGGCCTCAATGTGACTTTCAATGTTTCCACCGTCGACGGTAATATCTTTCACCTTAAGGCCCATTTGCCTTGCATTATTGAGTACTTCCTCTCCATAGGGCTCTATTCCACCCCTTGCGAGCAACTGGGCTTTTACGCCCTTTCTATTGAATATGGCCGTAGCCTCCATAGCCTCATTCCATCCTTTACTTGTATCGTAGCGGGCGACTTTCGTAAAGAGTAATTGAGATTTTAGCCCTTTCCTCAACTTTATTGATAGACTCTCGTCCACGTTTCGTAACAGGTTATAAGGGATACCGTTCGGAATAACAAGAGGATTTACGCCCAATTCGCGCATTATATGCTTCATATACCGGCTAACTGTAGTAATTATCGTATTCTTTGCCAGTCTTGACCAGTCAATCCGGTTAAAGCCGAAGGTATTATTAGCGTTCCAGAAAATTACCGCGTTATCCGAAAGGCCATTGTTTCTGAGTATGTCTCTGGTGCGGCATGCCGTTTCCGCCGTATGCCATTCTTCGCTCAAGATAACCACCATTTTGCCTTCAGCTATGGCCGGTAGAGCAATACGGTTCATGATGAAGGGAGGTATCGATGAATCGTAGTCGTTAACCTTGTCATTTTCACCTTGATACACTCCTTCCGGATAGTATTTGCTGATCCACTGGCACCAGCGGTGGAGTGTAAGTAAACCACTTTCGAGGTATTCTTCACCTTTCGCTTTGGGATCTCCAATAAAGAATAGGTGGGTCTCATATTTCAGAGCGGCGAGAGCCCTTGAAAGGTTGGAAACGCGTGTTCCCAGACCGCCCGCGAGTGAATAAGGATCAGGTCCTTCAAACGAAAGTATGACAAAAACAGTATTTTCCGGGCTAATCATTATTTCAGCCATATCAATCGCCCTCCGATGTTTGATTGTGATTATATATTAGCTATTTTTATAAAAAGGGCGAAACTAGTAAAAATACCGGAAAACGCACGCATAAATACGGGTTCTTGTCCTGTCATATCACGTTTTATTGTTTAACCATGAATAATACCGCTCAAGGCACAATAACGAAAAAGCTCTTGCTGCGAGTGCAAACCGAGCTTTTTCATGATATTGTTGCGGTGAAATTCTACCGTTCGAGGGCTGATGCTCAATTCAGAGGCTATATCCCTGTTTCGGAATCCGCGGGCGATATAATGCAGTATTTCCCGTTCCCTGGATGTTAAAACGAGAGAATTATTTATAATCAAACCGGGCCGGTAGCATTTCCTTTATATAAACGTCAATGGCCCGTTCAGATAGGCGCTGGCTCAGATAACGTTTTCCCGACACGGCTTTTTTAATGGCGGTCACCAGTTCTCCTGCGCTTGAGTCCTTGAGAACATAAGCCTTCGCACCGGCACGTAAAGCCTTGTGTACATAACCGGTGTCATCGTACATGGAAAGGATAACAACCGTGGTATCGGGCAAGCGTTGCTTTACCTAGCGTGTAAGTTCAATACCGGTCATACCTCCCATGATCATGTCCGCCACCAGGATATCTGGGCGCAACTTTTCAACCATCATCAGAGCTTCTTGCCCATCATCTGCTTCGCCAACAACCTGAAAGTTTATCTGTTCGTCCAGTAGCGCTCGCAGGCCCTGCCTTAATATCCTGTGATCGTCCGCAAGAACTATGGTTATCATTTTTTCATAGCCTTTATTTTTTCTGCTGAATTACATCCTATCGGGATATCTAAAAGCAAACAGGTTCCGTATCCGGGAATGCTTTCTATGTTAAGGGAACCACCCAGCAGTCGAGCCCTTTCAGACATCCCGTCCAGGCCACTTGAATTGTAGGCAGGAAGTTGTGCCATGTTAAAACCACGCCCCCTATCTTCGATTTTTATCTGTAAATTGGTTTCATCGGCTTTGGCCTGAACCGTAACTCTTTTTACCGCAGCATGATTTGATACGTTTTTTAAGGCTTCCTGGATTACCCGGTAAACATTACTGCTAAGTTCCTGTCGAAAAGAGCGTTCAAGCCCGTAGTGTTTGAACTCCACCTCGACTCCGGTGTGCCGGGAATAACGTTTAAAGTACCATATAATTGTGGGGAGTAACCCGAGATCGTCGAGCATTTTGGGACGAAGATCTAGGGAAAATTGATGTACCCTTTCAAGGGTTTCTGCAGCCAGCCTTGATGCTTCCACCAGACTTGGACGATTCTTTTCATCAGATAAAGAAATATAGCGGTCTATTAATAACTTTAGTGCATTGAGCGATTGGCCGATTTCGTCATGGAGTTCCAGGGCAATAGCTCGCCGCTCATCTTCCTGAACCTGCATTAAGCGCCTTGAAAGAGCAAGCAGGCTATCCTGGGTATACCTGAATTCGGTGATATCTTCATAAATACACTGGAATTCACGTTTTCCATCCCATAAAACATCGTTTCGGTATACCCTCAGAACTTTCTCTGATCCGTCTTTGCATACTATACCGATCTCGTAGTTGTTTGGAACGGCGAGGCCGTTTTTCCGCCTGGCCTTTCTTTGCTGATGTTCGGCGTAACTTTTACTGGT